>CEWG01059144.1_pt1 | contig 31108 bp, 38 predicted proteins | sample 361411 | NCBI WGS metagenome assembly CEWG01 (sample SAMEA2622173, study PRJEB7988) | marine metagenome | biome: marine biome (ENVO:00000447); feature: surface water layer (ENVO:00002042); material: "saline water (ENVO:00002010), including plankton (ENVO:xxxxxxxx)" | depth 5 m | reverse complement strand
TCTTTCCCCCGGCATCCATTGCCTAGCGTGCTGGCTCCGCACGTAACGACTGGAAAGGAAAGCAAGCTATGAAAGTTCAAATCACAATCGACCTCGATATCACCTGCGATGGCACCGATCGAGGCCGGATCCTCGACGCCGTGAATCACCAGCTTTGCGGCATCATGAGTTATGTCGAGGAAGACACCGGATATGACCTGGACTATGACGAAGACAATGCCGTCTGCGTCTATGAGGTCAAGGCATGACAGCCGAGACCAACCGTATCCGCGTAAGCTTCATCGACCTCAACGGCAACAGCCGGTCGGTGGTTCACGCGATCACCCTGACGATGGACCATCCGATCACCGAGTTCGTGGACCTCGCTATCAGCGAAGTATACGAGCGCGATGACCTGGACACGGACGAAGACATCCGCGCCGACCTGCTGGTATAGGTCGGCACAACCCCTCTCAGTATCATGAACTACCAACCTCTCTTGGACTACGCGCCTAAGGTGGCGCAACGTCTCTCCGAACACGGTCCCTACGACACCTTGTGGGATCGCTACCCTGGCATGCTCGCATCGATGTGCGAACGCATCCGCAGCGGCGACTTGCAGCCGAGCATCGGCGAGGTTCGCAACTGGATGGGCATGTTGCAGGACATCGACCACACCCTGCTGCCTGACCTGCTGCGCCGCCGTGCCGAGCACGACGCCGAGCAGCGACGCCGCGACGCCGTCCGCGCCGAGATCCTCTCCGAACACGGCGAGCGGTGCGAGAACAACGCCTGCTGGGAAGACTCTCCCGAGTGCTCCCTGGAAACGCTTACGCTCTACAAGGGCGAGGTGCTCTGCCCAGACTGCCTCGACGGCACAAAGGAATGGGAGCGCGAGCGCAGCAACGAATACGAATACCAGAACCACATCTCTCACCACGACCGGGGCTAGTCCCCGGCACAAACCAAGGAAAGCAATGACAGACATCCGACAGGCCCGCGTTCTCGGCGGGCTAGGAGCCTCGCTCGACACCGTGCGAGACTATCTCCCCTCCAACTACACCGCGACTGAGGATGCTGACGGCATCCTGATCAGCGGCAAGGACAGCCACGGCTGGACCCTCGACGGCTACGTGATCCCGCGCCTCGGCTCGGCACTGATCGCAGTCAAGGAGGTGACGCCGTGATTCACCGCAAGTATGAGCGAGGCGACATCATTCGCTACCGCACGTTCGGCACCGACATTCGGACGGTGCTTGTTGAAGCCACACACACCGACATCAAGAAGGGGCGACCAGGATTCGACGGCTTGACCGTGCCGGGTGCGCAGCCTGTGTGGGGCTACGATTACCAGATCGTCGAGGTCGTCGAGCGTGACGACCCGCTAGATCCGTCCCTGTTTCTTGGCAAGGAGATGATGTCGTGATGAGCTTTTCAATCATCGCTGCCGTCGTCGCGTCCTTCTTCGTGGCGTGGCGTTTCGGATCGTGGCTCCAAGCTATCGACCAAAACCAAACAAACGCACAAGGAGGTGACGAATGAGCACCGATGAACCGATGACGTTCGAGGAGTTCGAGAAGGCGCTACGCTACGCAGACTGGCGCTATGAATACAGCGACGACCAGCGTGCATGGCGTAGCGGTATGAGGCAAATCGAGAAGCTACGCAACATGGCTACGGCGATGGGCGGAGCATGGCAAGAAGCATTCGACGCCGCGTGGCAGCGTGCGAAATGAACACACACACACACACACACACACATGAGACGACAAATACTCGCAGCGATTCTAGTGCTGGCACCCGCTGCCAGCGCACAATACGGATGGCGTGACGCGCTCGACGCGATACGTCAAGTCGAGACGGGCGGACGCCCGAACCAAGGACGGGGTGCCAGGGGGGACAGCGGCAACGCGCTCGGCCCCTACCAGATCTGGCGTGCATACCACGCTGACGCTGCCGAGCGTAACCGCAGCCTGTCCAATTACGCGCAGTGCTTAACAGATTTGGACTACTCCGAGCAGGTAATCCGCACATACATGCGGCGCTACTGCCGCTCGCAGGCGGCGCGGCTGGATGCAGGCACGGCTACGCTTGGAGATTGCGAGCGCATCGCACGATGCCACAACGGCGGGCCGAAGGGCTACCGCAAGAAAGCCACGCTTGGCTACTGGCACAAGGTGCAGCAGCATCTGAGGAGCAAGCCGTGACGCAACGACGCGGCATCGACAAGTACGACCTTGGGGCGGCGCTGATTCTAATCGGCTTCGCGTTGCTCGCGCTCGTCGCGTGAGCTTCCCCCTTTTTACCTTGAACCCGGCAACACTGCCGGTAGGATTACTTGACTATGGCAAAGGAATACACCGTCACGGCACGTGGCGAAGAGATCACGTTCACCTCTAACTTCGAGACGCTCGACGAAGCGGCAGCCGAACTTGTTGCGCGAGGCAACCTCAGCAAGTTCGCACGGGAGCTTCTCGAAAAGCACCACCGATTTGGTCTGTCTGACAAGCAGGCTGCGTGGGTACACAAGATGGCTAGCGAAGAGCCTCGCGAACAGCGCGAGCCGCTGGCTCTGGGCCTCACCAACATCGCCAGAATGTTGGAGGTCATGCCCGGTAAGGGCAAGCGCAAGCTCCAGATCGCTGACGGCATCGAGGTGTCTTTGAACGGTCCACGCTCAAAGAACCCTGGACACGTCAGCATCACGGACGGCGGTCCCTACAAGGAGAACACCTACTACGGACGCATCGACGACGAAGGAACGGTCTACACGGGCCGCGACTTCACCGACCAAATCCAGCAGGCGCTGGTCTCATTCAACAACCAAGGACAGGAAGCAACCGATGACGACATCGACGACAGTATCCCCTTCTGAGATAGGGGGAAGGACCAGGGAGGTTCAAGCAATGCTCAAGACACTCCTGCAACTGAGCAGGAGACTCGCAGAGAACGCGACGACTAAGGTCGTGAACGGCGACGAGCCGTATGTCACTAACATCTACGCGCTGCGCTCGGCCACCATTCTGGAGAGCCACATCGAGCAGGCGGTGCATCACATGAATGGCGTGGAGCTATTCATCAAAACGATTCAGCGATGGGAGAATGAAGATGCCAACTAACGATGCCGGCAAATGCACCGGCCCCATTTGTTACTGCGAAGAATGCTTCAATCGGGAGGAACACGATGCCAACTAAAGCAGAACGTCCGTCTGAGGGCGGTCACTGGTATGATCGCAACGGTAACCAGATAGGTTTGATCGAGCGTGCAAGCGGCAAGGGTATGCGAAAGCCCACGCTCCGCGACGCACGCGCTCACAACTGGGGACCAGGGGTCACGACCATCATCGGATGTGCCGCAGCGCCTGGGCTGACACGCTGGAAGCAAGAGCAAGCGGCTATCGCTGCCATCCATACTGCCAGGACAAACGGAGATACAAACAGCACTTGGCTATCTCGCGTTCTTGAGAAGGCCGGAGATACAGCGAAGAAGGCTGCCGAAGAGGGCACTAGCATTCACGCTGCGATCGAACAGCACTATCGAGGCGATGAGTTCGACAAGTTCTATCGCGCACACGTTCTGTGCGTGGCTGACTTGATCGAAGAGCATTGCCCTACGGCCACCACGTTGCACCCCTGGCTCGCAGAGGAGGGACTAGCCCACCCGTGGGGATACGGCACGAAAGCCGACCTCCACAGCGAGGCTTGGGTGCTCGACTTCAAGACGCGAGACGGTGGTCAAGATGTCTTCGACAACCTGAAGACATACGAGAGCCATTGGATGCAGCTTGCTGCGACCCGGCAAGCCGTGGACCTGAGGACGCCCACCTCTCACAAGAAAGACTGCGCGATCGTCTACATCAGCAGGACGCATCCTGGTGTGTGCTCTTTCGTGCAAGTTAAAGAGGAAGACCTTGAGCGTGGGCTTGCCATGTTCAAGGCGCAACTGGATTACTGGCAAGCGAAACAACGACACAAGCCGGAGTGGTAACGCAACATGACCTACCCAAGACTAGATGATGTCGTCAAGGCTGACGACGTAAGCAAGAAGGGCGGTGGCAACTTCGCTGCCGACTACGTGAACTGGGCGCGGATCGCTGCCTACCTGCGCGAGCACGCGCCGGGATGGCAACCGTATGCCAAGCCTGTGCTGGAAGACGGCGGCATCGCTCACCGTGCGCCGGATGGTTCGTGCTACCTGCTGATCGGGTTCATCGGACCCGAAGGTGAGGCCACGCAACTGATCCCGCACGCGGTGATGGATCACCGCATGAACGCCAAGCAGCAGCCCGACGCACGCGACATCAGCGACGCCTTCGTGCGTGGCATGTGCAAGGCAGCGGCGTTGCTGTTCGGTCTGGGCTGGAAGCTCTGGAGCAAGGACGACCCGATGGAACGGGAAGCCCCGGCCCCGAAGCCCAAGCCTAAGCCTGCGCTCGAAGCGTTCCCGCTCAAGGAGCACGCGCTCTCTGCGCTGGAGAACGTGAAGGACATGCCATCCTTCAAGGCGTGGGGTGCTCGCGTGAAGGCGAGCCAGATCACAGGTGACGACCTGACAGAGCTACGCGAAGCGGGTCAACAGCACATGGCAAAGATCAAGGAGGCGAGCGCATGAGCGACGACAAAACCAAACAACGCGAAGAGGCACGCGAAAAGGTGCTCTTGCATTCAGCGCGTCTGCTTGTTGATGGCGACATTGATGGCTGGCACGATTTCATGGAAGACTTATCCCAGGCTATTGAAAAGCAAGGGGGATTGCCTGACCGCCGCGAGGGTGAGAGTGCCTTCGACCTTGTGCTTCGCCATCTAAAAATAGAGTACCTAAGAGAGGAGGAGCAAGAACAATGAGCGCACGCGACGAGGTGCTTGAGTGTGCAGGTGCAGTCATCTCTGCATGGCGAGAGACCCTGCTGGATTCTGTCCCCGCTGGCCTAGAGGAATCTATCGTAGATCTTCGGGCAGCGGTGGAGCGGATGAACGAAGAGTCACACGCACGGGCTACCGATCCTGAAACCAGCAAGCAGGGGCCAGTCTCTTACCGCATGAACCAAAGCCGTAGCGATGTGCTGCGGACGTTGCGACTTCGACCGCTGACGGACATCGAGCTTGTCTCCGCTATGAGCCCGAAGATGTCAGCGAGCGGTGCCCGATCTCGACGCGCTGAACTAGTTCGCATGGGTCTGGTCAAAGACACAGGCAAGCGACGCAGGTCATCGACCGGCAGGCTACACGCCGTCTGGGAGGTGGTATGATTCATCCATACATCATCCTCGAATCAACCAGCCGTGCGTTCTTCGTTCATCCAGAGTCCGTGTGGAGTGCTTCAAGACAGCAAATATTCAGCGCACCACGCAAGGTCACTGCTTATCTGATACGCAAGCACACGGACTTGTCCATGGAGGACATCGCTTACTTTCTCAATCGTAGAGATCATTCGACTAGTGTGTATTGGGTCAAACAAATCGAAGATCGTGTCAACAACGGATCTTATGTAGAGATCGTCAGCAGGATTGAGGACAGTTTCAAAGATGCCCAGCAAACGACCGCCGAAATACAGGATCTATGTAGCGCCCACCCGATTCTGCGAGAAGGGGCACGACACACACGTTGTTGGCATCGATTACAATGGATACTGCAATGCTTGCCTGGGCAAGAAGTCCCCGTCAGCAGAGCAGGATCGGCAGAGAGCGGAAGACCTGTTGAAGCTAACAACTAAACTGGAGCATTGCATGCCATGGGAAAGAAGAGACATACTGATGGAGATACGAGCCGTGAAGAGGGGATCTACGGGCTGATGCAAGCAGCCGGGTTCACGTCTATCGAGCAACTAGCCGAGCACTCTGGAGTGAGTACTCGGACGATCTTCAACTGCCAGTACGGACTTCACAAGCCGAACAAGAGCACCATCAAACTCCTTGCTCTGTCTCTGAAGACTGATCAGGGAGACGTTGAAGATCTTCTAACTGAGCCAGAATGATCGGCTCTCGCCGAAGGGTCCACAGCTTACGCTTGCCCTTCGGCCCTCTCTGAGACCACGACCAGATCTCGAAGCGTGCTGGCGATTCCAGCCAGAGCTTCAGTCGTGGCTCTGCTATCGACTTCTTGCGGCGAGCCGCATGGCCGGAACCGGACGTTGCTTGCACCGCTAGCGGTCCTTGTTCGAGGTCGTCGATGACGATCATGTCGATGCAGCCGAACAGATCCTGCCGGATCTTTGCCCACTGGTTCCACTTCTCTACGACCCCTGCGGTCCATCCGTTCTTGCGGCAATACTGAAGAGATCTTTGAGTGGGGCTAGACATGGCTGGTTGTTCTTGATAATTATCGTGAGGTTCAGTAATTGGCATTACGAGCGAGAGGGATCCGTTTTCATAGCCGGGTCTTGATGATTGTGGCGGTCAGTGGTTTTTGGGGTTGCTTTCCTTCCACTGGCCGCCACTACTTTTAGCATTCCTGGGGCCGAGACTTTGTAGTGCGCGTTGCGGTTGGTCAGAGACTGCGACTGCGCCTCACTCCCTACTTCTTCCCCCTATCGCCCTAGCAGGCGAGACAAAGTTTCGGCCCCTTTTCCTTTGCATGGCAATACATGTACGGTTACGTGTAATGCTTATGGAAATGCAAACAAAGCTGCTTGGCAAGCAACTTCAGCTTTCACCGCTGTGGAGTGACCACGTTTCGGTGCCCGCTCGCTGGCTCTTCATCTGCCTTCTTCTAGAGACCGATGATCAGGGTGAGATCGTCGTAGACGAGGACTACCGAGTCTGCTCAGAGATCTCAGGGCTAGGAATCCAGTCAGTGCAGAAGGCGTTGACCGAACTTGAGAAGGCGAAGATGATTACGGCGTTTGACGACGACACGGTCATCGTGCATCGCCCAAACATGTATCGGCATCGGCGAACCAAGAGGCAGGTGATGAACGCCGAATACGTCAGGCGTCACCGTGACCGTAAGCGTAACGGTCAACTTACTGAAAGCGTACATCCCCCCCAGACCCCCCCTAGTGATAGTACTACTAGTACTACTAGTACTAGTACAGTACAGAAGGACTCTGGAAGCACGACCGTTGAGCCATCCTCCAAGGATGAGAAGCCCAAGAAGACCGACAAGCAGATCCGCGAGGAGACTGGGTTCAACGAGTTCTGGGATGCCTACGGCAAGAAGACCAGCACCAAGACAGCCCTCACCGCCTGGAAGAACCTGACCAAACGGGACCGTGAGGCTGCCATGGGGGCCGTCGCTGCCTACGTAGCGGCCACCCCCGACGTGCGCTTCCGCAAGAATCCATCCACCTGGATCCACCAGCGATGCTGGGAGGATGAGTTGGTGGCACCCCAGAAAGCCCCGCCTCGGGAGCATATCCATGAGGCTGGCGAGATTGACTTCTGAGGGCACTTATCTCTCCAGGGTGTCTGGGGAGGTGCCAAGCATTTCAGTGGCTTACAGAGGCAGGGAGGGCCGTTAGAATGGAAGAGAGCGACAAGGCTGAATACATGAACGCATGGCGGGTGGTCGAGTCGGGGCTGAAGAAGTGCCCCGAGCACGGCAACTACGAGTCCGATCTGATGGCTCACCGGCACCCACGGTGCCAAGCCTTCTGGACGAAGTGCCCGCGCTGCAACGAAGAGATCGAGAAGGAGGAGAAGGAACTACAAGCCCGCTACAACGCATGGCTTACCGACGATGACACCGTGAAGTCGCAGGTCAACGAGCTTCTGCTGGTCCAGGCCGGGGTGCCGCCTCGATACTTCGATGCAACCCTGGAGAACTGGCGCGACACAGATCCAGCGATGAAGAAGATCGGAGACAAACTTCGCAAGTATCTGGAGGAGTTCGAGATCGCGCTGGAGAGGGGCTCCAGCCTCATCTTCATCGGCAACCCAGGCACCGGCAAGACCTTCGCCGCGTGCTCGATCGTCAACAACCTGATCCTGAAGAGGGGTCACAGCGCCTGCTACGTCACGGCCAACGAGTTCCTGACCCGGCTGCGAAACTGCTACGGCAGCGGAGCTACCGAGATGGAGAGCGAAGTGTTCGATGCCTACACCGCTCCCAGCCTGCTGGTCGTGGACGAAGTCGGGCGACACAAGGACAGCAAGCACGCCGCAGACAGCCTGTTCGCCCTCTTCGACAGCCGCTACCGAGAGGTCAGGCCCACCATCCTAGTGTCGAACATGACCAAGGATGAGTTCGTGGAATACCTAGGGGAAGCCATGATCTCAAGACTGAGACAGGACGGGCAGATGCTGGGATTCTACTGGGAGGATCAGAGGAAATGAGGAATCACGATCACCGAGAGTTCTCGCCTCAACTCATGGGCCTCATCAACAGGCTTCAAGAGTCTCGACAGGGCAGGCAGGGCTGGTGTTACGCCGCGCTTAACGATGAAGGCACTTTGTTAAAGCTGGGAGGCACCAAGAACTGCCCGATCTGCCGCATCCACGGCAACCAGAAGGTGCCGGGTATCAAAAAGAAGGTCCGGATGAACTTGGTTGCGCTTGCGTGGTCCGAAGACTGGAAGATCCACGAACAGCACCTACTTAGAATCGCTACCCCGATCTACGGAGACGAGTGGTTTGATCCTGGCCCGCACTTCAAGTGCCAGAAGTCACTGCTCGACTACCTGTGCTCTGAAGGAATGCTAGTCGATCCCTGGGATGCGACCATGAAGTTTATGCAGTCGGTCGAAGAGCAGTGCCTAGCTACCACTTGACACGGTTGGCCCAGTAAGCCGCTGACATCTTGCCCTTCGCGATGTTCTTCGCGTGGCGGGCCTTGAAGGACTTGCGGCGGGCTTTGCCCTTGGCTGTCTTCGGGTTCTTGCCCGCACCACTCACGCCCTTCTGACCGAAGCGGATCAGCTTGACCTTGTCACCGACCTTAGCCAGCACAGCGTGCGACTTCGAGCCGTGACCCGGTGTTCTCTTGGGCTTGTTGTAGCCTGAGAACTTCTCTCCGCCGCGCTTGACAGTCACTTGCCTCGGGCTGATCGACTAGCCCTCTTCGCGGGTTTGGTGTTGGATACGACCCCCTTACCCTTGCGAGAGCCCGCACGCTTCTTCGCGTCCGTAGCCCTCTGCTGGGCAGGGGTGAGTTTCTTCCAGGCAGCGTCAGGCAGGTAACGTGCAGTCACCGTCTTGCCGCTCTTGGTCTTGCGCTTGGCAGGCTTGCCGTCACGGGTGCGCCACTTCTGACCAGTCCAGTTCTCCAGAGATTTCTGGGACTTCTTCTTAGCCACGGTAGCCACCCCCGGCGGCCTTGTATCGCTTGGCTAGCATCTGTGCCTTGCGAGCACTCCACTTGCCAGCAGGTCCACCCTTGGACCCAGCCTTGATGCTGTTGAAAAGACGCTTACGCATGCCCGGCTTGGTGTAGTTACCAGCCTCGTTGACCCGCGACTTCGCCTTCTTAGCAGCCATGACTACTTGCCTACCTTCTTCATCGCCTTCTTGTGAGCAGCAGTGAAGGTAGAGCCCGACTTCATCAACCGGGTCATCTCCTTCATGTGCTTGGAAGTGTGGTGCTTGGAGTGCCGCTTCATGGCGGCTTCCTGACGGGCAGTCAGGCCAGCACCCTTCTTCTTAGCAGCCATCAGTAGCCTCTACGGCCACCACCCATCTTCTTCATGGGCTTCTTGCCTGCCTTCTTGCCCATCTTCTTGGCAATCTTGGCGGGCATGGTCTTCTTGGCAGGGGACTTCTTTCCGGTCTTCTTCATCATGGCTATAAGCTCGCAACAAACACTTCAAGATCGACCGCAGCAGAGTTGGCTGTGGCCGTAATATCTACAAGATCCTCAAGGGCGACGGTCAAGGCAGAAGTGCCAGCGTCCATCGTGTCTTTGCATCCGCCCGCCATATCGCACGGGTAAATGAAGGAGTGACCCTTGTCTACGATGACTGCGAACTCATGGTTGCCCTCGCTTTTGAACGTGAGCAAGACATGGTTGGTGTCATCTTTGTTTGTGATGCGGATGTAGCGGACATCGTCCTCGTCGAACTGACCCGCTAGGTAGCTCTTGGCAAGGTCCGTCTCCAACGTAGTGGAAAAGCCAAGCAGTCCCGACTCCGTGGTAGGAACGGTGACGATCCTCTTCGAGATCTCGTTGACGTTGTCAACGGTGACCGTGTTGGTCGCACCCTGAGCAGACCCGTTGAGGGTGATCGCCTCCGTGATGGTCACGGTCAGGGTGGCTGCTGAAATGGTGGATGCCATATTGGTAGTGTCTCAAAAATACGGTAAGGCGCAAGGGGTATGCAAGTTGTTTGCTGAAAACAGTTTACTGACTCAGCCGTTGCAGGTCGCTCCGCTGGCCTGTCAGGAAAGCTCGGAGAGCGTCAAATGTGGTTTCGCTCTCCAATTCCCCAGTTAGTTGATCTCCAATTAGAGACACACGGTTGAACACGCCACGCACAGGGACACCCATCATGGTCGCCATCTCGGAGGCTAGGTTGAGGGGATCATCGCCAGCCTTGCTTAAAGACCTCTGCACTCTCTCGAAGGCAGACTGCCAAGGCGCAATCGGGAAGCGGTTGTTCCAGTATTCGTCGTCGAACCAGTTGTTTGAGAAGAACCTCCAGGCATCCGCCCCAACCGGAATGCCACCTACTGCCTGATCCATCTGACTGCGGAACCAGAACTCAATGAGGTCGTCGCTGTAGCCGTCATCATCATCGTCCCAATCCTCGCCTCTGGCGATCAACGTGGTTGCAGATGCCAGCATGGCCGGGACCATAAGCAGATACATGTAGGTGGTCGCTAGTTCCGCCACCTTGTTCCGATCGTTTTCGCTCAGGTCGATCGCTCCCTGCGCGTAGGCATTGTTCATCCAGTTGACGAACCAAGACTTGAAAGGGAAGAAAGCTTTATAAAGACCGCCCTTCGCCTCAAACATCGAGACATCCTCCTTCTCGCCAGCCATCTGCGTGCTACGCACCACGCTATCTGCAAACGCAATGGCTCTTGCTTCGGCCTCTTCTTCTGTCACGCCCTCCTGGCTAAGAGCAGCCTCAGTCTCCTTGTTGTAGGCCGCTTGCCAGACAGCGATGTCTACTTGGTTCTGCGTGATCTGCTGCAAGATGTAGGCGTTCTTGGCAACCCAGCCCTTAGTCTTAGTCCAGACCGAATCCTCGCTAGTCATCAGGCGGCGCTGGTTCTCCATGATGTCAAAGATCTGGCGCTCTAAACGCGCCTTCATCTCTGGCGACTTGGCAGCAATCTCTTCCTTAATCGTCTTGCTCATAAACGTGCGAGTCAGAGCAGACATCACGCGACGAGCGCCTAGTCGTCGCATCGGCATAATCAATCCTGTGTAGTTCTGCAAAGCGTTACCAACATTCAGGAACATGATCCCGATGTTGGCATTGCGAGCCAGCATGTAGAGGAAGTCCCCAACTTGGCTGTCGTCACGCTCGAACGACTGATAAGCAGAACGCTTCATCCAACTTAGCAAGTTCCGGTAAGCCCTTTGCCCAAAACGCTCGACGAACGCAGTAGCGACAGGGCTTCGACCGTCCAGACCGTTGATTACCCTGTAGATGTTGGTCGCAGGCTTGGTCATGTGGATGTAGCGATACACCTCCATCGCATGGTGTCCGATACTTGCCAAGTCTAGAAGAAGGCGCTGGCCTGAAGGGGTCTTCGAGCGGTCTTTGGTGAAAGCTGGCAGCACGGTCAAGATGTAGTCGTGCTGTTGCTCCAGCGTCATCTCGCCTTCTTCCAAGGTCTGCACAGTTTGGCGTCGGAAGTCTGGGTCAAACTTGACAGGAATGTATCCACCCTTGAACTCCGTCGTGCCTTCTTGGCCGGGGAACAAGATCTGAAACGGCTGAGATTTAATGGTCTCCATCTCGTAGCCACGTGTCTCGCGCATCACTTTTTGAGCACGGCCCAGCATGTCATCGCTACTGAGGTGATTAAACACCGCCTGCATAAACTCAAAGTCTTGCTTTGTCAGCACACCAGCAGCGATCTGCTGTTCCAAGAACCTCTGAATGTCGATAGCAGTGCGCTGAAGTTGGGCATCAGTGGCGTCTTCACCAGCATAGCCAGATACCAATCTCTCGCGGTTACTAGCGTTGCCGTAGTAGTGCATCGCTAGGTGGATGATCTCCGTCTTGGCTCCAGCATTTTTGCTGCCAAGAGTTACTTTTGTCCCACCGAAGGTCACCTCAATGCTCTTCTCTCCTCCTGGCATGGTAAGGTCTAACTGTCGAAGGCGACCCTCCATGTCAAAGCCTTTGCCCGTGGCTTTGTCCTTGGACATGAATGCCTTGCTCTCTGCTCGGTAAGCATTGCCAGCATCCTTGATCATCACGAACAAGCGCGTCCACGGACCTATCTGACCCTGGTCGATGCGCCGGAACAGGTGTTCAAAACGAATGAGGTCTGAGAAGTAATCTCGGATGTTAGACCAAATGCTATTTTTCCTTGCAGAGGCATCTGGGTCTACCGGGATAGTAGAGATTTGATCCAGCAGTTCTTGCTGCATCGTCTCAACGTCTTCTTTCCGACCCTCCAGTTCGGCTGATCGAACGTCGCTCGCTCGTTTCATCCAGACATTGATCAGTTCGCGCAAACGCTGAACATCGGCCAACTTCATTCGCTCGATCTGCTTTCGACGATCGCCAGTCACCGGACCTTGCAGTTCCAATCCTTGGAAGTATCCAATCTCCTTGGCTATAGCTGCAAAGAACTCAGGGTCGTGCTGCGAGAAGCGCACCAATAACGCCACAGGATCACCTTCAATCGACCCAATGCCAAGCTGCACTAACAAGGCACGCAGAGCTTTGACGATGATTACATCTTTCTTCTGCTTGGCTAGTTTCTCGTCAGACTGAGCCTTAAACACGCGGCGGCTAGACCGAACAAGTTTGCCAACTTCTTGGCGAGCCTTCTTGCCCTCGCGAATCAACGCTTCGTTGACTAGTTCTTGACGCTTTGCAAAAGCGGCGGCAGCAAGGTCTCCGTCTTTAAGAGCCTTGAGAGCTTTCTTGCGAGCACGAACGGCAGCGTGATTGTAAGCTGTTAGGTTGATGTCACCCGTAGGCGTGTTGGAAATTATTTCCTTAGCTATGCCGCGAGCAAGGTCTAGTTCTGCCTTTGTGTTGCGCCCATTGTTCAGGATGTATTTCAGTTCTAAGCCGATCATCCTTTCTCTTGCTCGGCTGTGAATCGCTGCTTGGATGCGCTCCTCAATCAAGACGGGGTCAGTCAATCCTGACTGCTCCTCAATCATGTAGCGGTCAACGCGGTAGTCGATCTCTCCTTGGATTGAGCGAGACTCCGAGAGTTCCAACAGCATCTCCTCGTTGCTCTCGTAGCCGAACATTTTGCGGGCTGCGTCCAGTGGCAAACCGTTCTGCCTCTTAAGCAAGCCCATCTTAGCAAGTTCGACCGCCATCTCCTCGTCGATAGCAGCCACCTGCTCATAACTAAGGCGTGTGCTAGGCACCTTGTCTGGCGAGACTCTTCCTGCCTTAGTGTCTTGATAGAAGCCGTTAGAGATAAAGCTGCGAAGTTGGAAGACGCGAGTCGTGCGGACTTCTTCTTCCATGTCATCTCTAACTTTCGACTCCGTGCGCCGACGCTCTCCCCGAATCTTTCCAGCCGTTCGCTCACGGGCACGGCCTTGCCAGCCAATTTCCTCCATCCTGCGCTGAGTCAGTTCTGCTTGCGATTCTGCTAGCGCAGCCTTGAACTCGCGATCGTATTCTTCGTAATCCTTTGGATCTCGACCAGCAGCTTCCCACTCTTCGCGGGTAACCATCATGGCGCTTAGGTCGTGCTCATCAAAGAACGCCATCGTGTCCCGCTCGGCAGACATCATGCGTCCGAAGATTGCGCGGACATCTTCGTTCAAACCCGGCAGTGGCCTTTTGAACTCGTCCTCGTATTCCTTTTGAAACTTAACAACCAACTCTTTGTAGGTCGTAGTCAGATACTTGATTAGCCGCGCAAAGATGCTCTTCAACTGCGGGGTCGGCGCAGACTTATTAGGGTCATACAAATACAGTTCAAAAGAAGCTGCAATCGCTTCGTGGAACGGGCGACGCTGATCAAGACTCATGTTGCGCCAGCCTTCCAACGTGCCTTCGTAGCCAGCCCACTTCAGCAGTTCTTGGATGTCCTTGAGGTTCTGCTTCTCTAGGGCCGTGCGCTCGGACTCTGGCTTCTGCTCAATAGCCAAACCAGTCACAGACAAGAACTCCAAGTTCCAGTGCATCAACTCATGCATCAGAGTTGTTGGCTTGGCGTCGGGGTCAAGCAGGATCTTCTGGATAGCGTCCGTGCCCTCGAAAGAGGCGGTGCCTAGAGTTTTGCGCTTCTGATCGCCCTCCTTGCTATAGAGGGTAAAGGTTCGTGAGACATCCTCACTAACGCCTGTGAAAATGCCTTGTGGCGTTGCTTCTCGACCCTCCCAAATGCCATACGCCGCTTCATATTTTTTGCGCCGCGACATGTCATCTATGTCCATGTCTGACCGCTTTGCTTCTAAGCCCTCTGCTTTGCGACGGTAGCTTTCGTCAGAGTCTTGCTGCTCTGCTTTGTCGGCGCGCATGGTCTTGCCGCGAACATCGCGGATCATGCCGACAAGTTCAGACTCTTGCAGAACGTCTCCAGTTAGGCGCTCGTATTCGTCTAAAGCCTTTCTTAGCCCAGACTCTGAATCAGCAAAGTCATTGCTCATTCGAGTCTCGCCAGCCTTCCCGTCTGCGGCGTATCCTCTAATAAACCCGAGAGAAATCTCTTGCCTTAGTTTGAGTGTTTCATACTCCGATTCTTGGGCAACAGTTGCTTCGTATTGCTCCCTTCTACCTTGCAGGTTAAGCAGAACACTACGTTGAGTTCTTACGTCTTGAGTTTGGAAGCCTACGTTTTTAAGGGAGTCGTATAGAGTTGTAACTTCTGCATCGCTAAGAGTGTCGATTTTGCCTGCCTTTTCAATCAACGCGATGTTTTCTAACTGCTGGCGCGCAACATCATACTTTGTTGTTCTTGCTTGAGTCCGACCGCCCTCCTTGCTGTAGAGGGTGCCGGAATCTAGGGTGTCTGTTTGAGGTCGTTGCTGGGCTTGAGCCTCCGCTGCACGCGCTTCCGTAATCCCTTGGATAAGGGAATCGACAGTAACCCCCTTGCCGTTGCGTTTGACGCCAGGGTGCTTCTTCGCCTCTGCACGAAGTTGCGACTTGGTCATCTCCTTGAGGTCGTCGTTATTGACTTCTACCTGTTGCTGCTCGGTCTGCTGTTGGGTTTGCTGCTGGGCCTGAGCCTCGTCTGCCTTCTGCTGGTTTAGAGGTTGTTGAGCAACTTGTGGCATGTATTTCTGAACAAACTCTCGGGGGCTGATGTTCAAAACAGCCGCTCCGCGCCGAACAAACGCCATCAACAATGTGCTGCTAGCAGAAGCGTCTAAACCCTTGGCCGCTTCCTCGCCAATCTGTGAAGACAATTGATCTTCAATTTCTTGCCGGACAGCTTCAACCTCTTCCTCGAAAGCCTTCATGTTTTCCAAGGCTTCCTTGCTCTCCTTGTCCATGTCTGACATGACACGGTCGCGGATGTTCATCAACGCCTTGCTTTCCAACGTTGTTAGCCCGCCTTCCATAAAAGCAACATGCTGGAACAAGACCTCGTAAGTCTTCTTCTCAGTCTTGGCAAAGAGCCTGTCAAAGTCCGTCTTTGACATCTCTACATCGCCTTCGCGGCCTGCTGCTTCTTCTAGTTTGGCAATTAACCCAGGCTGTTCACGCTCTACTTGCTCACGGAACTGTCCAGCAGGCAAACCTTGAGCCGCTTCCGCTTCCTCAATCTGCCTAAGAGTATCTAAAAACCCTTCGGCGCGTAGGTAGTAGCGATCGTAAGTTGAAGACTCACCTGACTCTGCATCTACTTGATCGTGCGCCTGTGGCACCAACGCCTGTTGACGAAGCTCAGCGGCTCGCCTTGCTTTTTTCTCGTCGTGCAACGTCTCAGCAGCACGCACAGTGTCACGCACTAGCCGGGCAGCAGCAGGAATGCCACCAAGCACAACCATGCCTTTTGCTGTGTGAACAAACGCTTGGCTGAAAGCCTCGTAGTATTCCGGTTCGTAGAGGTTGTCTGGTTGATACTGTTCTGAGGCTTTGACTTTAGCAGCTTCCGTTAAGACCTCCTGAACACCTTCAGTCCCAGATTCCCCTAAAACTCCCTTAACACCAAAGTCTTTAACTACGACCTGTTTGAAGGCTTTAGCAAAGTCACGCTTGTTTAAGAATGGGCTTCCTTTGCCCTTAAGTAATTCACGGCCCAATCCACGCAGGCCCGCTGAAGCACCTCGAAGACCTAAAGATTCAAAGCCTGCAATGTAAGCCCCATACTCTTGGCTAATTTGCTTGGCCTGTGCAGGCGTGTAACCTAGTTCGGTTACTAATTCTGCATACAAGTTGCCTGCTTCAAGGTTGAAGCTCGTAGCAAATGCAGTGACCCCCGCTGCAATTGGAGCCAAAGGCGCAAGAGGAGGTATCTTGGCAAGGGTTAAGCCTACGCCGCCTGAGTAGACCAATGTCTCTTGCATGGTCCCTACAAGTTCTGCTGCAGCAGCCACCCACCCTGGCTCGCTTTGCATGTGCGCTCGTTGCAGGTCACGCATACGGCGCAGTTTTTGGCGCTCGTAAGGACGAAGGTCACGCTCGTCCAACATGGCCCCAGTGCCTAGTTGCCCGATTTCGACAGTGTTGCGAGCAACCGCGTAACCGTTAGCAACTTGATTCCACCAACCCTCTGTTTCAATCAGGTTGCCAATGTCGTCGTAAGCAAGCGCAACAAAATCTTTGTTGGCTAGGTTGGCTGAAAGCGTCGGAAACTCACGCAGAAACTCTTCTGAAGACGCTCTGTTTGCCAAATACTCCGCTTTAATACTGTCAAAACTACGCGGAGGATCTTGTGGTCCTTGTGGCCCTAAAGGAGCCGCGACAGAAGAGTGTTTAGCAGCGTAAGCCTTGGGGTCTTGCCTGTTGGGATCTAGCAGGTTTGCACGGATTTGACCTGACATGTTAGATCCAAACAAAAGGGGCGATCCGTAAAACGTGTTCATCTCTAGCGACCCTTATTTTGTTCTAGCCACCGCTGGATGTTTTCTTCTTTTTTACGAAGCTCATCTTTCTGTCGTTGTTTTGTTTCTGCGTTAGGGTCTCTAGTCACCTCTTCCCAGAAATCTTCTAAGCCATCACCAAACCTATCTGCTGGTGATCTTTTTTGGCGTTCCTTTAATCGTTGATTGTATATCAGTTCGGCTTCTTCGCGAGTTCTTCCCTCTAAAGGAGCATCTGAGATCCAATCTATAAGTTGTCCCATCAAACCGGGTCGCGGTTTGACAGGCTGCATAATCTGCTGAATGCGAGCCTCTCGGAGTTGAGCAGGTCTAGCTTCTGCCCGCTCTGTTCGAATCCTTTCGTATTCTTGCAGCAACGGCTCTGGTAGTTGCGCGGAGTCAAAGTAAGCCCCACGGTTCGAAAGCACCAAGTTGTCTTCGCCTAAGACGACTTTAAGCGACTGCAATTCTTCTTCTGAAACTACGCGCACACCTTCTGGGCTTAGATTTTTAGAATACAACTCTCGGGCTTGATCACTGAGATCCCTTGCTGGAATGTCCCCGTAAGAAAGCCTGACAGGATCATTTCGCACAGCAGGGTGAAGCTGCATTGCGGCATTCCACTGATTAGGGTGAATGCCTGACACGTTTATAAACGCTTGTCTTTGGCTGTCTAAGTAGCGATGCAAAAGCGGTCTTGAAAAATTGCGGTCTGTCTGACGCCTTTGAAAAGCTGTCTGCAAGGTTTGCCTTTGTGCACTGAAAGCAGCCTGAGCGTTTTGCTTATCTTCTTCTGCATACTCAAGCCGCCAGTCAGGGTTTTCGATTGTGCTATTGATGAACCGCAAGGCTTGGCGAACACCATCAGTAGACGCTAGGTATCTGCGGTCCTCGTCTTCTTCGACAACTTGCAGTACTGCTGTAAAAAGCTCTTCTTCAGAGATCACCTCGCCCGGTTTGGAAGCAATTAAAGTTGCTAAGTCTTGCGGAATGCCTAGCCGCAGCATGGTTTCATTAAGCTTGTCCTGATTAGCGTTTATCCAAACAGCAGGCGTAGGCCGTTTAGGATCGTTGACAGGCAAGCCAGGGTATTCTTTGGATATTTCGCTCTGAATGTAATTGCCCAAAACACTACGCATTCGTTGTGCTTCTTGACGACCTAGATCAGAGCCTCGCTTAGACAAAGCTACACGACGCATTGCTGCTTGTAGAATGGTTTCGTCAGCATAAGAACCGTTAGGGTTACGGCGCTTAGTTCCCCCAGCTTCTTCTAGGCTATTCAACAAGGCTTCTGGCCCTGCTGCGGCAGTCATGGCTGCTTGGCGTTCTGCTTCACTCAAGAACCAGCCGTTAATCACTTTGACTCCGCCGAAGTCGTCTGAATCTTTCAGGGTAATTTGGCGGCGATCTATTACTGCAACCATAGCCATGTCCAACACTTGGTGATTGGTTTTGTTTTGGTTGTTAGGGTTAGTTCGCATCGACTGATACATGCGATCTACCTGACGATCGAACTCTGCTTTACGCATTTTGACTGCGTCGGAGTCTATATCGTTGTTTTCGTCTAACGTTATCCCTCGCCTTTTTACGTCCGCAACAAACTGTTGATCGAAGTAGAGTTGTGAGTATCTACTGATTTGGCCGGTGTCAAAATTGTCTTCCTTAGGCGGCTCTACTGAGTCGGGGAACAACACTTGCCTGACACCCTCTACCAACTTGTTAGTGTCGGCGCGACTTATTCCTTTTTCTCGAAGCTCTACATAAAACGGTTTTAAATCGTCCAGCGTGACAGGGTCTTTGCTGGTCAAGCGCTTTCTGTTCCTAAGCTCACGGGCTAGACGGTTAAATCCATGCTCGTTGTTATTAGCCGCAAAATAAGCCTCGCCGCCAATAGTAGACCCAGACGTAGAACCTGCTCCGCTTGAGCGACCAGATCCTCCGCTTGAGCGACCAGACCCTCCGCTGACACGTTCTTGTTGGTCTACCCAGTTTAAAAAGTTGTTCTCAACTCGATACTCTCGCAGCTTTGACCGTGTTGCTTTTGACACTACACCGCCGTTGTCAATCCATTCTTGCTGCGCGTCGTCTAACGCTTGGCCTTGGGCATCTGCGCGAAGCAAGCGATCTTCTCGGGCACGCTTGTAGATAAAGTTTGTAACAGACTCGCGCTGCGTTTCTGTCCAGTTGTTAGCGTCAGCAAGCATTCGCGACTGACCCAGTGCTTCATAAAAGTCCCCGTCAGTTTTTTGAAGCAAGTCTTCTACTGTTGTGCGCGTCCATGCTTGACCAACAATTTCGCGACCTTGGCTTTCTAGTTGCTTTCGCGTTGAATCCAGCATTGTCCGACCAAAAAGCTGGCGCTCTTCTGGGCTAGCGGCCTGTGCTTGCTCAACAGTCATGCCTCTTTGAGGAGACTGTTCGCTGCGAACTGCTGATACAGGAGATTGTTCAAAAATTGAAACTGCACTTAACCATCGTGCAGCACTCTCTGGATCTTCGCTGTTAGCAAGTCCATTAAAGATGTCGGCAATTAGTTTGTCAGTGCCAGTTAAAACATGGAGATCCAATCGTTCGTCGCTGTATCCTCTGTTTTTAGCCTCGTTAGATAAGTTTTGGCGTAAACGCAAAAACAACGCTATAGAGTTGTTTCCTAAAGGCTCTGCCCGAAGAGCTTCTTCTAACTGTATGCGCTCGGCAACGATTTGCTGTTGCTCATATTGAGAGGCAGCCTCTGCGTAGTGTGCCTGTGAACGCAGGCTGGCTCGATTGCGGATCTTATCGACGATCGGAGCAGCGGCTTGGCGTTGCGTGTCGTTCATCAACATGCCGCTAGAGCCCTGGTAGATCTCCTCGATCTCCTTGTTGAAGGCTTCTAGACCCGTGACGCCATCTTTGCCCTTGGTCTGCTCGTAGGTGAACAGAGCCTTGTTGACGCCATTCTCAAAAGTGTTGGCGAACTCGCGGGCTCTAGCGTTGTTGACCTTGTCCTCTGCTTCACGGCCTACAGCAGACAAGAAGTTGCCTACCTGACCTAGTCGCTGCGCGTCTCGCGCTGCTTGCTGAGACTCGCCAGTGCCTTGGAAGGCAACAACGCCGGGAGCTTGGAACTGTGGGCGCGAGATAGGCGACAGCCCAACGCTAGGAACTCTGACCATGATTAGTTCTGACTACGGTATTGTTGGCCCATGTATCGGAAGAACTCACTGCCAACGCGGCCAGCGGTTCCAAGCAAACTGCCACTGCGAGGTGCCATGCTTTCGATGTTGCTTGCCGACACTCGGCCTAGCAAACCTTGGTTTCTGAGGTTTACAGCCTGCATGCGGCGGGACTGAGCCTGCCTCATGGCGTTTGTGTCGATGTTGTAGGCGTCGATCTCTTTGACCAGATCAAGGCTAGCCTGTGTCTCTGCTGCCGATCCTGCGCCGATCCTGATTCCGCGTGCGCCCTGTCGGGTCAGTTGCTGCGCCATCTCCATGCCTGCACGCATGGTGAGTTGGAACTTCTGTTGCTCACCTGCTTCTAAGATGCTGACAGCCTCGTCTTCTGCCATACGGGCGTTGATGTTCGCCATGTCAGCCTGAAACCGCATGGACGACGCCTTGGACTTGGCTTCGTACTGAGCCTGTTTGGCTTGGTAGAACCTGACAATCTCGCTGTTAATAGCGCCGCCGATCTGAGCGATCGCGCCAGCAATTTGAAAGCCTTGAGCTTGATCTAGTCTGGCTTGCGTCGCCGCGTTTCCAGCTTGAGTGACCGTAGGTTGAAAAGCCTGACCAGCGATTTCACCAGTGCCAAACATTCCAGCCATGCCCGACATGGCGTCTACGCCAGCACTAGCTGCAACAGAAGCCTGTTGTGCAGTGGGCAGTGATCCAAAAGCACCGCTTAAAGTGTCGCCCATGTTAGTCTCCGATCGAAATCTGGGTTGTGATGTTGAGCACAGATGCAGGCGCTGCGCCTGATGCCTCAATGACAACCTGCGTGTCCTCGTCCCAGGTTGACGGCACATGCGTCCTAAACTCGCCCGTCTTGAGTTCTGTGTCTTTGAGTTCTTCGACAGACTTGGTGTCTGCCTCATCCATGCCAACCTTCAGAGCGCCACAGTCTTCGACCCTGACGGACAGTTGGTTGACGTTCTTGGTGCGGCCCTGAGCACCAGCCTCGATTTCTAGACTCATCGGTAGAGTCTTTGCCTGCGAGGTGTAGGACAGACCGCCACAGATCTTGACGGCAAAGTCCTTAAAGGTCACAGTCCCTGTGTCAGACACCGTGACGGACTCAGTGCGTTCGCCGTCTACGAGGACCGTGATGACTTGATTGGCTAAGTGAGCAAACCCTGAAAACTCTTTGCGTGCAAAAGCAAACGTAGAGGTAGGCGTGTTGATCAAGTCTCCTGGGAAGTCCGACTGCAAAGTGCCCGTTAACTGAGTCGCTGAAACAAACGATTCAATGGTTACTCGATGCTTGCTTGTTCCAGATGTAAACTCAATCGCAGAGCCTACGTCAGCAATGCTAAAGATGCCTGGGGTAGCAGTCGATCCTGCATCGTCTAGCGAAGTGATGGTTACCGCGCTGTCTTTGATCGGCAATGCTGTGGATTGCACAGACAGCGTGCCAGTCCCAGTGTAGGTGCCATCAATGGTCACGCTGGCATCAAGATAAACAGCGTCTTTCAGTTCTTCTTCACGAACCTGGACAAGGCGTTCAATAGAACGATTGCTGCCACGTAGCACCACAACGTAAATGTTGTCGTAACTGCCTTCAGACAACGAGCAAACGCTTTCAATAGTTCCTTCGGTCTCATGCTGGTGCCAAGCCAGCACTCGCTCCTCTGGAATGTAGGTCAAGCACAACAACTTGCCGGTGCTAGACACAAACCACAGGACGGGCACAGGTGCCTTGGAGTAGGCCAGATCGTCGAGAGTAAAGCCATCAAACAAGTGAGATGCTCGAAGCGACAAGTCACCTGTTAGGTAGCCCTGATTTTCAATGCGAAAATTGATCTCACGGGCATGGCCGCCACGCGCAGAGCAAAACACTACCGAATTGTTGACTACTTGAGGGTGAACGCTGTTGCTGCCTACATACGACTGCTGACGCAGTGCGATTGTGCTAGGGGTAATCGCATCGCTGTTAATGGCGGTGACTCTAAACTCACCTTGTTGAGTCATCAGCAGCAAGTCTTGCACTGGCACGATGTGTCGAATGACGTGTGCTTCACGCGATGCTATGTCTACTGAGATTCGATCGTCAGCTTGAGTAGGTAAGCGATACGAAAAAGATGACTCTGTGCCAGATCGACTCATAAACAGAGTTCGCGGCAAAGCATCTGACCCACCAAAACAACGTCGCTGCTCGAAGCGGGCCGAAGCGCGAGGCTGAAAACTTTCATCTACCTCTTCATCTGGAATTAGAAGAGTCTGAGAAAAGTCTGGAACTATGTTGTCGTCTTTGAATTGATAGGCTGATGTTCCAGCTTCGTGATTTACCTGACCGATAAATCCAAACAAACCATTGAGCTTTTTGTAGACGTTGTAGCTTCTTGCGCCTGGAACTCCTGTCCATTGCAAATCGTTACTAGCCCCTGGAGACGCTAAAACATTGTTGGCGACTGTTTCTTCGTTAGAGGCAAACGACTCCTGCCCTCTTTCATCAACGGCTGTAACAACATAGACTTCGTCAGGGTCTGCATTTGTTACCGTGTAATACATGTTTATGCCAGATAACGTTCCTGTTGATGTCGAGGTTCCGCTAACTGACTCACCGTTTTCTGCACGTAGTCGAACTTTATTGGCAACATCAACACCGCTAACAGTGGTGATGCGGACGTTTGCAATGCTGTAGTAACCCGTTGATGGGATGCTGCTGGTGCCAGTATTATCAATGTAAACCGTGTCACCTACTGCAAATGGCGCAGCCATGATCTCGCCATCGTTGACAATAAACTCTGTTTGATCGTCGCTTCCATCAAACTTTGTTATCAAATACGCTTGCCCACGAACGGGAACACCGGGGAACAACGTAGGTGCTGGAAGTTTGGGACTGAAGTCGATTGCTGAAATGTCCCAGTTCAGCGTGTCATAACGACGCAGTTCTTGCGGCTGATGATTAGGGTGCGTCAGAGTAACGATGTCGCCAGACTGATCGTATTCGATGTCAAACAACTCCGTTTCTAAAAACGGAGACACAACGGAAAACGCGCCATCGCTCTCTAGGCTAGAAGAGTTTTCTCCAATTTGAGTGACAAACTTGTTTTGAACTGCCTCAGCACTAGCAGTGTTTGCTTCGATCCTGACGACTCTGTGAGCTTCAGTTGAAGGTATGCCTGTTGTAGCAGGGCCATCTCCAGGCAAATAAGCTAAGTCGCCTTTCTGCCAGTATTGGCGAACGTATATTTCAGTGACGTTGTTGGCAGCGTTGTTTTTGATTGCGGTCAGAGTTGTGTCATTAATCCACGTGTTGGGTTGCCCGCCAGCGATAGTGTTTACATATTCAAGCTTTGTACGCAGACCAAAACTGAATGGTTCAGATTGACTGTTTTGTGCTCCTCCACAAATTAAAGCACCGACATTGCCTGCCAATCTATCGACGTAGAGTGGTTTCGGAATCCCAGGCACGTCATTGCCATCTTGATCAACTAGTTCGACCGACTCCCCTTGCTCAAACTTTCGACGGCCTGGATCTTGACCTGCTGTAAAGTCTAAACAGAATCTGCTGGTGCCAGGGCCGTTTCTATGACGAGCTTTGCAGTCAGGTGTCGTTCGGTTGTCCCACTCCTTGTAGATACGAGCACCGCCTACAAAACCATCTGTGGCTCCTCGCTTGAACGCATAAAACTTTTTGCCAACAGTGCCAAAACTTGTGATCTGAACAACACTGCCACCTGTGGCTTGATCAAAAACTTGGATCGTCTTGCTGTCTACAACGCGAACAAAGTAATCGCCGTCTGGATCTGAAAACGGTGTCGGCAGAAAACTAAAAGAGTGATCTTCTGCATAGAAAGTAATGGCATCGCCATCTACAAATCCATGCTCATTCACAAACCCAATCGTGTCGTCTGTTTGATTTAAGTCTTCGCGTTGGAACTCTTTGAAATCAGCCCAGACGATTGTCGCACCGTTTGTATGGAATCTGGCTTTTTGATCAGTCAGTTCTACTGCTACCTGCTGATCAACAGAGAACGTGAATGGAATGAGTCGCGACTTTTTGGTGCTGTCTAAACTGCTAGCAACTCGTTGAAACCCAGGGCGACGACGTATGCTACCTCTAGGGTCTACTAGCCAGTTCTTGCAGGTCGCAAGGCCAGACTGATATTGCTGCGCGTCGATACGCCCATACATCTGAGTGTCGATTTCGCCGCCAGCGAACGACAACTGAAGTTTGCGGGTCTTCGGCATGACTAGCGATCCCAGGGGTTGGTGTTGGCGTCTACGACAGGCTTTTCGCGAGTAGTCCGACTGTCGAATGCTGCGGCTTTTTGCATGTAGAACTCAGCCATTTGACCAGCATTCCTAACCGCCCCCATGCCTTCGTCGCCTTTGATCAACGCACCGGCAAGCATGCTGGCTAGTTGCCAAGAAACCGCGTAAACGAACATCCTAGAGAACTGAGACGAGTCGGTGACCTTGGCTTGGTATCGAAGAACTGCATCTTGCAAGTTGCAGTAGATGATCCGGTCGTAGTCATCGTTTAGCTCGATGACAAACGGTTGCGGGATCTTGATGCCCGCACTGACTTGGTCGTCCAGCGAGTCCTTCGCGATGACGGAAATCGCTCCCGCGAAGTCAGACGGCAGCCGGTAGGCATACTCAAAGTCTGTTCTTCCGCTAGTTGTGAGAGCAACCAAAGCAGACTGCTTGATGGTGAAGTCGTAGCGATGTCGCTCCAAGCAGAGGTCTCTAGCCACGGGGTAGTAACGAGCACATAGATCGGCTTGGTGGCTTCCATCTGAAGGATTGAGACTGGTGACCGTGGCCTTGTCTCCGATGTGAGCCAACGCCAAGTTGCAGATGTCGATCTCCTGCGAAGTCATCTGCTGTGTGTCTTTCCATGCACTGTAGGCAGACTCCGCTAAGCTGGTCATGCCCACTCCGCTGTAGTGGATCTTGACAGACCCGTTGATCGACGAAGGGTTCTTGTCCGCAGTCAACTCAAACGTGCTGACCTCAAACGTGCGCGTAAAGTGATCCTCGTCCGCTAGATCTTGGATGGCTGCGTTGACCGTAGAAGCATACGTCCAGATCGTAGACGTAGTAATCTTCGGATGAATAAACGGGATCTTGTCCTCTTCGAGAGAGGTCAGCGAGCGATCCTTGATGGCCTTGCGAATCGACGAGCGGATCTTGCTGGCGCTGTTCTTGTAGTTGTCTGCTAGCGGCTGGTGTCGAGCATCCTCCTCGCCCTGCGCCCAGAAGATGCCTATGCAATCACCCGTGTCTCCGTCTGCCTCAAACGCTAGCTTGGCGGCGTCAAGCATGTCTTCGAGCCGAGCAAAGCAGTTGTTGGGCTCGCCAGGAGACCAAGACTTTTGCTGTGCTTGATCTAGCCATCCGTGGGGAGTGATTGCGTCTGTAGACGCAGCTACCTCCTTGTGACCAATGCTTGTGTCTCGCATGGCACAGACCAGGACGTGCATCGTTTCGCCTGTGTGCTCATGCATCTTGAGTGCAAGGCTGGGGTGAAAGCTGATGCTAGGGTCGATCGAGATCTGGCCTGGACCATCAAAAGGCTGATAGGCGCGAGGCGTAGCGTGGTGGTTGGGGTAGTTGAACCCTGGAGGATACGGGTTTCTCTTGTTGTCTTGATCAAAGACAAACATCACATGGCGTGAGTTAGCGCCTGACTCTAATGTTTTACCACCGTTAAAGCTCTTGCCAGTAGCCGTGCCGCCATCTACACCAACTATCTTAGACACGTCTGCGGCATCTAGGTCTTGTAGGGTCAGTGTCGATCCGTCTACTGACGACACGATATACATCTTGCCTGGGACCAGCGGCGATGTCAGAGTGCCATTGGTAAAGAACTTGACGGCACTTCCAACAGATGGAATGCCTCCTACAAGCGTTGGTGAGTCCTGCACAGTCACCGTTAATGCAGTGGCTGTAGAGGTAATGGCTACCGTTGCTGGCCCATCAAACGGTGCGCTGCCTTCAAAGGGAGACCATGGCAACCACATAGCCCACTTCTCGAATGGGATTGACTGGTTGTTGAGAGGCGGAACCTCAATGGCAAACGTGTCATCTTCTGCCGTTGCCTCAGGGAATGCCTCCGTAGTCAACACATTGATGTTGCTCTCAGACTTTACGTCATGGATTGCCCGTGCAAATCCGACGTTTGCTTGAGTGCCTGATAAACAACGAAGTTGAAGACCAGTCAGGCTGCCTCGGAATGATGACTCAAACGAGATTAGAAGATTGTTTGCTGCAATTGCGTTCTGTCCACTGTCAGCGGAAGCAACCTTTTCATCTCCCCCTGGAGCGTCTGAGATAAAGAAGGCGGCATAACTGTCCTGACGAATAATCTGAACCGTGTCAGTTTCCGTTCCAGTAAGGTCAATTGCACTACCGCCAACGCCTGCAGCCAACTGAATTGTCTTTTCATCTACAACTTGGACAAAGTATTTGTCTGTGTTGTTTAGATTGCTCGGTAGTGACCCTGTCACTGCCTTTAACTTAACAATCTCATCTGCGCCTAAGCCGTGAGCGCCAGTAAAGTTAATGTGGTTACTGCTGTTGAGGTAGCCAGATGACGTAACCGTCTCTAGCAGACCTGCCTTGCGCGTGACGTAGTAAGTTGTGGTGTTGTCAAATCCGGTTGGAATACTGACTGATCCACCCTCGGCAAACTTAATAGGCTGACCCACATAAACAGGTCGGCTACGGCATACGACCCGAGCCGATGCGTTGCCTCCACTGCTGTCTAAGATCTTGTTGATGAAGCAAAGATGCTGACCATTCCCGCCAATAGCAGCCCCAGTAGTCGGATCACCAGCAGATCCTGGGTCAGCGATTCCACCAAACTCGTTGTGCAACTTGACGGTGGTTGTTGATCCCGCAGCGCCAGCCGTAGGAACAAAGTCAAACAGTTCGCCCGTTTCTGGAGGCGGCACAAAAGCTTGTGCAGCATCAAAAGTAAGCGTCGTCCCGGTAGTTGCTGCTGTATTTACAGTGTGCGTAGTGCCAGTCTTGCGGCGCGTAATGACAAGCCCTGTCGGGTCATACTGCCAAGTGACTGATGTGTTGATGCTTGTAGACGTAGAGCCTGCGAGCACCTTGCCCGTGCCGGGGTAGCACGACGTAGTCTGCGTTCCTAGATTCTGGTAGCTAGCAGTCGGGTCGTAGAACGTCAGGTACTTGATAGCCTGCGTTGCCTTGCCCATGACGTTGGCCGTCTGGTGCGACCCGAACGTCGTAGCCCCAAGGTTGTCTGACTGAGGCCCGCCCTTGAAGGTAAAGGGCAGTGTCAGGATGTCGTTGTAGGGACCAGATGCGTAGTCTGGCGTTTGCGAGTCCGCGTTGCGCGGGCTGCGGATGGCAGCGTAGAGGTGGTTGTCCTCCCACTCCGTTGCGTTGGCTACTTCTGTAGCCTGATTCTGACCTGCAACGACAATAAACTTTCTGACGGCCACGGGCTTACCTCAGGTAGCCGCCGTCAGGTATAGCGCGGGGGCGGCGGCTGCGACCCCCGCACTATGTGGCTCAGACTTCCGCCTGCTCCGACGCCGAAGGCTTGTCTTCCTTCGGCTGCTTCTTGGGACGACCCGGCTTCTTTTTAGCCGGTGCCTCCTCGATCACTTCCATCCAAGAAGGATTGAATGACCGCTCGCTGACCTCAAACTCTTCGCCGGGTTTCCAGCGACGAGAGAGGCAAATGCCTCTATTTGTTGCTCTGACTTTCATTAGTCAGTGCGCGTGTCCGTAGAGGTCCAGGCGTTCACATCCTTGACCAAGAAGGCATTGATTGCTCCCGCAGTGGTCGTGGCTGTTCCCGTAGTGATTCGAACACCCAAGAATCGCTTGTAGTCTGCCTTAGGTAGAGCAACGCGGAAACGCTTGCCCACGATCAAATCAGCCTTGGCTTGCGCTCCCGTCGTAAAAATATCGACAGGGTTCGAAGTCAACGCCTCGTTGTCAGCAGTCGTCAAGTGAACATTGACCGTAGCCGAGCCACCCGACAATACAGCCGTGGTGAAATCGACCACAAACTGAAGGTTTTCACCTACCGACATGTCCAACGTGGCGTTGTCAGTCACACCGACAGGCCGGAGATCAATGCCCGTTCCAACTTTAGTCGGGCCACCTGCGCTTGCCGAAATATCAACGGCATCCGCCATTTCCAAACTCTTATCAATCAACATCTGTGTGTCCTCCTATTAGCTAATGCGAGCTTCGTTAAGGCGAAGGGCATCGACCTTGCGGATCGGGATGCCGTCGAAAGTAAGGGTGGTCATGCCACCAATTTCATCCATGCTCAAGGTCGATTGCTTGACCTTGGTCACAAACTGCTTCCGCAGCGTTTGCTTAACCTTGCGGTTGCAGTAGAACGCAGCACGACCTGCACTGAGACTCGGAATGAGTTCACAAGCATCCGACATCATTTGCGTAATGTCTGCAACGCCGCTCGTAGCTGGATCTGCACCCAGGTTCGTCGAGTCGATCTGCATACGCACGATGTAGCGCCAGTCGCGAACGCTCAGGCCACAGCACCACTTGTAGTGCGTGCGGTAGGCTTCCATGCGACCACCCGTGCCATCACCGACAACGTCTTCTACAGTTACTTGGCCCTTGTCTTCCTTTGACAGACCCATTTGGCTGCCTTTGGAGTAGATGCCGTGACAAGTGTTCGGCCCCCAAACAATCAAGTAAATGCTGGTGTTGTCAGCGTCTGCTGCGTTAGCACCACCAAAGTCAGTGTCCAGCAGAATATTCTCGGAGCTTTCAGCGCTCAACGAGTTGAAGCGCGGCAGAAAGCCAGTGAACTCTTCTGAAGCAGACGTTTCATCGCCGTAGAACAGCGTGTCTGCAAACTCTTGGTTCATGCCCTCAAGGTGGGCCATGTCTTCTGACATGCGGAACGCAGCCGTGTTGCCGTTCAGGTCAGCAAGTTGCTTGTCAACCTCGGCGTAGGCTTCCATCATGCCGATGGTGTCCGTGACCTGCACAGTCTCGCTCTTAGTCGGCTGGACGCCGCCGTAGAGCTTGCGCCACGTCGGAGCCGGAAGACCCGAACGGACAGTGGTGCGGTGGCCGGTCTCAAGGTTGCCCTCAAGTTGGACCATGTCTTCGAGCACTTCGTTGGTCTGAGCAAGAGTCTCGACGATCGTCGCGATGCTCTTATCAGGATCTTGCCGCTTGGTGTAATCCAGCAGCGTAGGGTGCGTAGTTGCACTAATGTTAGGCATTTAAGAACTCCTCAGTTCATCTTTGAGTTGTTGTAGAAATCTTGGGCAGAGAACGGCTGTTCTTTGTCCGACTGGCTACCAGTAAGGAAACGATCCTCACCGATATCTTGGTGCGTCCTGACGAGGAACCGGATCATCTCCGGGTTATCGCCGAGACCTGTTTGCCCAAGCAGCGTCTTAAACTCAGGAGTTCCATATGTGTCGAGCACACGGATGGCCTTACCCAGGTTCTCTTGGAGATTGTCTCCGCCGATCTCTGAATCGAGTTCGACTTGCTCAACCCACTGCGTACGAAGATCGTTAATGTAGTCTTCGTTTTGCTGCGCCAGTGCCGGGGCAACTTTGTCGAGCACTGACTGAGCTTGTTCTTGAGTGAGATTGAGGTCTTTAGCCACCTCAGAAAATGCTTGCACCGGAGCCGAATCGACAGCGAGGTCGGAGCCTTCCATGGCTTGGAACTCGTATGATTCGGGCGCACCTTCTGGCTGACTGGTTTCCGCCGGTTGCTCCTGCTGAACAGGAGTTTCCTGCGGCTGCTGCTCTTGTGGTTGCTGCTCGGCGTCACCGCCTGTCAGCAAAGATTCAGCAACTTGTCCTTCGTTATTAGTTTCGGGAGTTTGTGCTTCGGTTTCTGTCATGGGATTCCTTGATCATCAAGGTGAACTGATCGGGGCACGCCTCCAGCAGATCGTCTGCGATCTTGGTGCCTACGGCTTGCGCTCCAGCCTTGTGGCTTTGCGCTAGGCCGTTGGTGTCAATCACCGGCATAAAGAAGCGCATTTCGCGTAGCCATTGCCACACAATGCGTCGGCCAGACTGCGACCCCATGAGCCAACGCATGTCTTCGCGATGCTGGTTAATACGAGCTTGAATGCGGTCAGATCTGTCTGCCGCATCCTGCTCAATTAACTCATCCGAAATTGCGTGTTGGCGCACGCAGGCAAGATAGCAAAATACGCTAGAGAGAAAGCGTATTTTTTATGCTGCGGCGCATTCGGTTGCCCATTAACCGAAAAGCAGGCGCACCACCCAAACCCAGAAGGTAATGCAGCCTGCTAGTAAACCCGTCCAAACAAAGGGGTTAGGCGAAAGGGTGCCCGTTAGACGGGCATTACCTTGCTGACAAATCGACTTGCGGTTTCGGTAACCCATTCCGTCATCTTTTTGACAGCGGTCGCAGCTTCTGCCTGACCAAGATTTGCCATAGTTGCCTTCACGATCAGGACTTCGGCAGCCGCTGCCTCTGGATCTGTGAACGACAAGGTCGCCAGTCGGCCCGCATCGGCAGCAATAGCCTCTACGATCTCTTGCTTTTCAGGCGCGGTAATAGATTCCTTAAGTGAGTCCACCAAGGCACTTACGTCAATATCACTCATTTGTCAGTCTTGTTGGCGTTAATACGCATTTCCCAGCTTTTCAGAAGACGCATGCGAGATGCCTTGGAGGGAGCGTCGAGCCCCTCGTCAGCTTCTACGTATGCACGGTATTCGGGCGCAATCGCCTCGTAGGTAGCCTTGTCTGCGGCCACGTAGGCGTCCGCAACGCTAATGCCCTCGCAGGCAGACAGCAGCATTAGGGCTGCTAGCAAACTCAATCTCTTCATGGTTTTTTAGGAGTGTCAGGTTTCTTCACAGGTGGCTTGGGTTTTGGATCATCGTGACCGTT
>CEWG01182673.1_pt1 | contig 31356 bp, 29 predicted proteins | sample 361411 | NCBI WGS metagenome assembly CEWG01 (sample SAMEA2622173, study PRJEB7988) | marine metagenome | biome: marine biome (ENVO:00000447); feature: surface water layer (ENVO:00002042); material: "saline water (ENVO:00002010), including plankton (ENVO:xxxxxxxx)" | depth 5 m | reverse complement strand
AGAATTATGAAAATTGCAATAATAGGTTTTGGATTTGTTGGAAAAGCACTTTTTAATGGGCTTGATGAGGGCGTAGATGTCCTAAAAGTTGATCCAAAGCTGAATACTTCTATTAAAGATCTTTTGGAATTTAAGCCAGAAGTAGTTTTTATTTGCCTTCCAACACCAATGAAAGATGATGGTAGTCAAGATATTTCAATTGTAAAAGAAACTTTAGATGATATTTCTAAGTCTAATTTAAATAGTTTAATTGTTCTTAAAAGCACTGTTCATCCTGGCAACATAAAAGAAATTCAAAAAATCCTACCAGAAATAATTTATAACCCAGAATTTTTAAGAGAAAAGCATGCTGATGAAGATTTCATAAATTCTAAACTGATAATCTTTGGTGGTAGAAAAAATTCTACAAAAAAATTAGCAAAAATCTATTCTGAGCATACTAAATGTATAAATGACGATTACATACATACAGATGCAACAGCAGCATCATTATTAAAATATACAATAAATTCATTTCTTGCTACCAAAGTAATTTTTTTTAATGAACTAAATAATCTCTTTAATCACTCAGGCACTAATGAGAGTTGGGAAAATTTTACAGACTATCTATCGGTTGATGAAAGAATTGGTGATTCTCACATGATGGTTCCAGGACACGATGGAAGATTGGGTTTCGGTGGTGCATGTTTTCCTAAAGATACAAAAGCAATTTTAAAATATGCTGAAACTATGGATATAGATCTAAGCTTAATAAAAAGTGCTATTAGTACTAACAATAAAATAAGAGCAAAGTATAATAGCAATACAGAACGAGAAGATGAACAAAATATTAAATATAATGAAGAGGAGATTTAGTTTTAAGCCCGAGTGGTGGAATTGGTAGACACAAGGGACTTAAAATCCCTCGATAGAAATATCGTGCCGGTTCAAGTCCGGCCTCGGGTACCATTATTATGAATGATCAAAATATTTCAGTAGCAGAAAACAATTTTTTTAAATACGTTGCTTTTATTTGGAAAAATAAAAAATGGATAACATTAAGACTACTTTTAGTGAGCGTTCTATCTGTCATATTTGTTTTAAATATTCCAAATACATATCGCTCATATGCAATATTGACTTCAAAAAATGATGATGGAATAAGCTCTTCTTCAATCGCTGGTGCTCTTGGTTCATTTGCAGGCATGGCAGGAATAAGTACTCAGGAAAGTGCATCAACTAAAGATGTAGTTTTGTCCTCAGTCAAATCTTATACATTTTTTAAAGAGCTTTATGAAGATGATACATTTTTAGTCAACTTATTAGCTGTAGATGGGTTTAATGGTAACGAATCAACAATTAATAATGAAATATATGATGAGAATAAGCAAGAATGGGTAAATGGTAAACCGCACCCATTAGATGCTTATGATAAGTTCACAAAAAAAGTAGCATTTAACGAAAATCAAAAAAAAACCATAATTACTTTTAATGTTTTTAGTCTTTCGCCATACGCTGCTAAAGATATGAATATTTACATACTATCTAAACTTGATGACTTCATCAGGATTAAGGAAGTTAATGAATCAAAAAGAGCAATTAATTATTTAGAAACAGAAATTTCAAATACTCAAATACCTGATGTAAGAGACGCTTTGTCTAAGATGATTACGCAATATATGAGTAAAGTTGTTACTTCTGAACAATCAGATAATTATTTATTTAATGTAATTGAGATTCCATTTGTACCAAATGATAAATACTCTCCAAAAAGATCAATTATATGCATACAAATTTTTATAATATTCTTTTTCTTAGAAATCATTTACTACTATCTTGCATTTGTTTTTCGAAGAAAAATATCATTCAATTTTAGAAAAGGCTTCTTCACTAAAAGCATATGAGCAAAGGTAAAATCCTCCTGGTGGGAGGTGCAGGATATATTGGATCTCATGTATATATAAAATTGCATGAAAAAGGTTATGAGCCATTAATATTTGATAATTTTTGTAATTCTTTTGAAGATAAATTAAATAAACTTGAAAAATACTTAAATAAAGATATTAATTATTTCATTGGAGATATTCTTAATAAATCTAATTTAGAGGAGGTTTTTGAACTAAACAATATTAGAGGCGTAATTCATCTCGCAGCGTTAAAATCTGTTCCTGATTCTGACAAGGATCACATTGAATATTATAAAAATAATATATCAGGCCTTATAAATATCATTGAACAAATGGCAGCTAACGAAGTCAAAAAAATGATCTTTTCTTCTAGTGCAACTGTCTATGGTGATAATGCAATTTCTCCAGTCAATGAAGAGATGATCACTGAATCAAATAATACTTATGGTCTCACAAAGATTATAGGAGAGGAAATAATAAAAAATCTAAGCAGAGTAGATAAAGAATGGTCATCGATATCTCTTAGGTATTTTAATCCAGCTGGTTGCAGTAATATTGATTTATTGAATGAAGAGCCAAAAAAGTTTGGAGGAAACTTATTTCCTTTAATTCAAAAATGTTTGAGCTCTAAATCTAATAATACCTTTAATATCTATGGCGATGATTATGACACTCCAGATGGTACGCCTATGAGAGATTTTATTCATGTTGAAGATCTTGCTAGCGCTCATGTTTTAGCTCTTGACAAGATAATAGCAGAGAGTAACTATCATCAATTAATAAATGTTGGCTCAGGAGAGCCTAAAACAGTATTGGAAATCTTAAAAAAATTTGAGGAAATATCAAACAAAAAGATAGATATTTGCTTCAAACAGAGAAGATTAAATGATATTGGCGCGTCTTATGCTGATATCGGTCTTGCGACTAAGGAGCTTGGTTTTACTCCTAATCATGATCTAGATTCTATCTGTCGTTCATCATTAAAAGTATAATATTTTCATTAAATGAAATAAAATGTGTATTTTATAAATATATCTTGCTAACTACCTATGGACTATGTCGAATAAAAAATCTAATACAAGTACAATCGCAATAGTTGGAATGGGTTATGTTGGCATTCCGCTTTGCAAATCATTTTTAGAATCTGGAAATAGTGTTATCGGAATTGATATTAATGAAACTAGAATCAGAGAATTAAATAATAATCACATATCTCTTAATCATTTAGCGGATATAAATTTTGAAGAACATATCGATAATAATATGGCTTCATTTTCTTCAGATTTTAAAGTTTGTGCAGAGGCAGATTCAATAATAATTTGTGTTCCTACTCCTGTTGATAAAGATGCTAATCCTGATTTAGGACCAATAAAAAATGCCATCTCATCAATTATTCCATATTTAAAAGAGGGTCATCTCATATCACTTGAAAGCACAACTTATCCAGGTACGACTAAAGAGGAGATTGTTCTTCCGCTTGAAGAAAACGGATATAAGGTTGGTAAGGATATATATGTAGTCTATTCTCCTGAAAGAGAAGATCCAGGCAATAAAGATTTTAACTGTAAGAATACTCCAAAACTTGTTGGAGGCCACTCTAATGAGTGCTTAAAAAAAGGAATACAACTATATTCAAAAGTTGTAGATCAGACAGTACCGGTAAGCTCATGTGAAATAGCAGAATTTGCTAAACTTTATGAAAATACTTATCGAGCTGTGAATATTGGGCTAGCCAATGAAATGAAAGTTGTTGCTGATTCATTTAATTTAGATATTTATGAAATTATAAGAGCAGCTGCAACAAAACCATTTGGATTTTCTGCCTTCTATCCTGGCCCAGGCGTTGGAGGACATTGTATCCCTGTTGATCCAGCATACTTAAATTGGAAGGCTGAGCAAAATGGAATTAAATCTAATTTGATAGAGCATGCTCTTAAGATTAATAAAGATATTTCAAAGTTTGTAGTAAATAAAGCAATTAGTGAACTTAAGGACAATGGTAAAGGAATTAAGGACTCAAATATATTAGTTCTAGGAGTGTCTTATAAAAATAACATTGATGACATAAGGGAATCACCATCTATTGATATTATTAAAATGCTTTTGGAACATAATGCAAAAGTTTCTTTTGATGATGATTATGTTTCTTATGAATCAGTTGGTATTAACAATATTGATAAGATAAATAACATCACTTCAGACATAAGTAAGCTAAAAAAATTTGATGCAGTATTATTACTTACTAGTCATGACTATTATAATATTGAAAACGTATCTAAACATTGCCATATAGTAGTTGATACTAGAGGCATTTTTAATGTTAATGATAATAATATTATTAGGGGCTAAATATGAAAAATATCGATCTAAACAATAATGATAATTGCTTAATAATCGCTGAGGCTTGTGATAATCACATGGGTTGTATGGAATCTGCTATTGAAATGTGCAATCAAGCAAAATTAGCGGGAGCAGATATTATTAAATTTCAACATCATCTTGCAGATGAAGAAATGCTTGAAGACTCGCCAATGTCTGATAACTTTGATGAGCCTCTTTACGATTTTTTAAAAAGGAACGCTCTAAGCCTTGATGATCATAAAGTATTAAAATCTCACTGTGAATCGATTGATATAACCTATCTTTGCACACCATTTAGTTATGCAGCTGCATTGGAATTAATGGAATTAGATGTTCCAGGTTTTAAAATTGGATCAGGAGAAATGACAGATATACCCTCATTAATAAAAATATCAGAATTAGGCAAGCCTATGATTTTATCAACTGGAATGTCCACATTAGAAGAAATAGATGAAACCTACAACGCTCTAAAAGATAAATGCACAAGCCTTGCATTCATGAATTGTGTTAGTGAATATCCTCCAGTATATGAGGACGTTAACTTAAATGTAATAAATGTTATGCAAGAAAGATATCCAGAGGCCATAATAGGTCATTCAGATCATACGCCCGATTTATTTACTTGCTTTGCTGCTGTAACACTTGGAGCTAAGTTGATTGAAAAGCATGTGATTCTTGATAAAAAAACACCAGGACCAGATCAATCTGTTTCAATAGATTTCATGGATTTAAAAATTCTTGTTGATGGAATAAGAAAAATTGAACTCGCATCTGGTAAAGAAAAGAAAGTTCATACAAAAGAGCAACAAATCCGAGAATGGGCTTTTAGAAGCATTGTTTCAATAAAAGATATAAAAGCAGGAGATATTTTCTCAGAAGATAATTTATGGACAAAAAGACCAGGAACAGGAATTCCATCAGCACAATTACCTAGCATAATAGGAAAATCTGCTAAAAATAACATTAAAGCAAATGTCTTACTTAAAGAAGAGGATATAGCATAGTTATATGAAAATTCTTTTTATTACTGGATCTCGAGGAGAGTGGGGCTACATAAGACCAATATTAAGATTAATTGAGGAGGATCCTCAACTTGAGTACGAACTATGTGTTACAAATATGCATCTTTTGCCTGGATTTGGTCAATCAGAAAATGAGATTTTAAAAGATGGATTTGAAATAAAACATAGAATTTTTATGTCTCTCGACTCATACAATCATGTTTCACAAGTTAAATCTCTAGGGATTTTTTTAACCTCAATGGCTGACATTTTGTCTAGCAATAATTATGACTTTATTATGCTTGCAGGAGATAGAGGCGAACAATTAATGGCCGCAATTGCAGGAGCATATACTTATATACCTGTTGGTCACATTCAAGCTGGAGAAGTTTCAGGAAACATTGATGGAGCTGCTAGACATGCAATAGGCAAGCTCGCTCATGTCCATTTTGCTTCTAATACAGATGCAGAAGAAAGGCTTATTAAATTAGCTGAGGAAGAGTTTAGAGTTTTTAACACAGGGGCTCCCCAAGTTGACGAAATGGTGCGAACAGATACATTAAATTCAGAATACTTTTTAGAAAAATATAACTTTGATCTTGAACAGGAATTTTTTTTAGTAGTTCAGCATCCAGTGACCGAAGAATATGATAAAGCTGAAGATCAAATAAACATCACATTTAACGTATTAGAAGAATATACACAAAAGAAAGTCATCATTTTACCAAATAATGATGCAGGCTCATTAGCAATTCAAAAAGTAATCAAAGACAGAAGAAGCCTAGATCATATAGTTTTCGCAAATCTTAGTAGAATTGAATATTTAACTTTAATGAGAAAATCTCTTTTGATGATTGGAAATTCAAGCTCTGGACTGCTTGAAGCTCCAACATATAACATACCAGCTATAAATATCGGCAGAAGACAAGATGGTAGAGTTAGTGGTAAAAACGTAATTCATGTGAATTTTGATGAAAAAGAGATCAAAAAATCGATTGAAAAAGCTCTATCTAAAGAGTTTAATGATATTCTTTCAGAAGAAGGTTTTAATCCATATGGAGATGGCAATTCATCTGAGGCAATATTAGAAATTGTAAAAGATATTTATAATAAAAAAGATCTAACTATCAAGAAACTAACATATTAAAAAATGGAAAATTTATTCTCATACCTACTTCTAAATGAAAACTCTTCCATTAAGGACGCTTTGATCTGCATTAAAAACAACGGATCAAGACATGTTTTTATAACATCTGATAACAATAGGGTTATAGGAATAATATCTGAAGGTGACGTTATTTCTGCCTTGTTGAAAGGTTCTGATCTTTCGTCAAGGCTTTTAGAACTCGTCAATAATTCCTTTATTTATGTCAGTAAATCCGATACGAACGATAAAACAAAAATATTAAGAATTCTTAAACAGGGCATACTAATTATCCCAGTATTAGATGATGAAATGAAATTAGTTGATGTTATTAACTATTTGGATTATCTGGATTAGATTATGAATTTTATATTATCCAACAATTTATATGCTGAAAACGGAATTTTGGAAAAGCTTCATATAACTGTCAAAGAAGATGGTTATTCAGCTCCACTTTGCCTGATTGATGAAGGTTTTTCCTCAAGTAAATATTGGGAAGATATCTTAGCTAATTTCAAAAAAGAATTTAAAGAAATTAAGGTAGTTAAGATCTCTGGCAAAGAAGAGCCATCTTATGATTCATTAAGATCTTATCTTACAGAAGCTAGATCTTTTAAATCTGATATAGTTTTAGGCTTTGGAGGAGGCAGCTGCATGGATGTTGCTAAGGCAGTCGGAGGCCTCTTAACAAATGAGGGTGATCCGCTCGAATTTAGGGGTTTTGACAAAGTAATTAATCCAGGTATTCCCGTATATTTGATTCCAACTACAGCAGGAACTGGAAGCGAGGCTTCTTTTAATGCTTCTTTAGTAGATACAGATTCTAATAAAAAATTGGGTATTAATGGCATAAATATGTTTGCTAAAAAATCTTTCTTAGATGGCAAAACAACAATTTCATGCCCCAGAATGCCAGCAGTGGGAGCATCAGTTGATGCTATAGTTCATGCAATGGAGGGGTATGTTTGCAATAATGCCAATTTATTCTCTGATATGTATGCTGAAACAGCTTTAAGTCTAATGATCAACTCTATTCTTGATTTAAATTCTGAAAGTCCATCACTTGAAAGTCGTTTAAACTTATTGAAAGGAGCTTATCTTGCAGGAGTTGTTCAAATGAACTCTGGTTCTGGTGTTGCCGCAGCAATTTCATATCCTTTAAGTGTATATTATAAGGTGCCTCATGGAATTGGGGGTGGAATGTTCTTGCTTGGAGTAGCAAGATTCAACGAAAAAAAGGGTTTTAAAAAATATGAAAATCTTTTTAGATTAATTGATGAGCCTCTGGGCGACAATTTTCTATCACATATGGAAATCTTGTTTTCAATGTTGGATGTCCCAACCGATTTAAATGTTTTTGGAATTTCGATTCAAGATAAAGATAAAATTTGTGAAGTTATGAAAACTCAACAACTGGCTTTTGATCAAAATCCATACAAATTTACTGTTGAAGACGACTTCCCTAAATTCGTTGAAAATTATTTAAGTTAAAAATTAAAGGAGAATAATAATGCCAGGCTGGGAATTAATAGATGATAAAGAAAAGGAGTCTATACTAGAGATCTTTGAAAAATCTAATGGTGTTATGTTTGCACATGGATTTGACGAGAGGAGAAACTACATATACCGCGTAAGAGAATTTGAAAAAAAATTCGCATCAAAGTTTGGAGTTAAACATTGCTTAGCAACTACTTCAGGAACAATGGCTCAATATATTGCAATGAAAGCCTTGGGAATAGGTCCTGGCGATGAAGTTATAACACAAGCATTTACCTTTGTAGCAACAGTTGAAACTATAATACAAATAGGCGCATCTCCAATATTAATTGAATCTGATGAAACCTTTAATATGGATTTAGAAAAGCTAGAGGAGCATATTTCTGAAAATACTAAATTAATAATACCGGTACAAATGCTAGGTAATCAAGTTGATATGAAAAAACTAAAATCTATAGCAGCTAAGTATGATATCCCAGTTATGGAAGATGCATGTGAGGCTCTTGGAGCTAGTTATGATGGAACCTATGTAGGCACTCATGGTGATGTTGGTATTTTTAGTCTTGATTTTGCTAAAACTATAACAACAGGAGAAGGAGGAATAATAATTACAAACAATGATGAAATTGCTAAGTATATAAGAGAATTTCATGATCATGGTCACGAGAGTAACCCCGAGGTGCCAAGAGGAAGAGACACAAGATCAATAATGGGTTTAAATCTAAGAATGTCAGAATTACAAGCAGCGGTTGGTATCGCTCAATTAGATAAGCTTGATTATATTCTTGAAAAGAATAGGCACAATAAGAAACTACTTAAATCTTCAATAAATGATGAAAATATCACATTCAGAAATATTGTAGATGGTGACCAAGAACTTGCAGACACACTAATTTTCTATTTTGACAACAAAGAAAAAGCTAAAATTTTTGTAGAAAAGTATAATGAAGCTGGCTATTTTACTAAAAACCTTCCTGATGCTATAGATTGGCATTTCTCTGGAACCTGGAATCATATGTTTGTAAATGATGATAATTACAAAGATACTTGGCACAATCAGTGGCCCATAACTGACGATTTACTAAGAAGATCAATTTCGATACCAATAATGGTCAATCATTCTGAGGAAGAAATAATTGTTCAAGCGAATATAATAAACAAAATACTTGAATCAATATAAGGCAGTGAAGATATTAGGATTAATACCTGCCAGAAAAGGCTCAAAAGGCATTAAAGATAAAAATATAACAAAACTAGGAAAATTGCCTTTAATCGAGCACACTTTTAAATTTGTATCAGCACTAGACCATGTAGATAAATTTATTTTAAGTACGGATTCGGAAAAAATTATTGAAATATCTAATAAGTATCCAATGATTGATACACCTTTTAAAAGACCTAATAATCTTTGCACAGATCATGCGAATATAAGCGATGTTGCAATTCATGCGATAGATGAGTGTAATAAAATTTACAATACAATTTTCACTCATATTGCATTATTTCAACCAACATCTCCCTTTAGAAATTTGGATGAAGTCAATGGTGCTATCAATACGCTAATTAAAAATAATCATGACTCAATTTTTTCTGTTAACCCAGTAATTCACCATCCAAGTGAATATATCACAATAAGCAAAAATAGTTATAAAGTTGTTTTGCCTCCAAAATCAAAAGATGAACAAAGACAACAATATGATAATGTTTATTTTATAAATGGATCTTTCTATATGTGTTCAGCTAAATTTTTAAGACAAAATAAATCATTCTTAACACCATCATCACAGCCTGTAATTTTTTCTAAATATTCTTCTTTTGATATAGATGATGAATTTGATTTGGAATTAGCCAGACAAAATATAGAAAATAATGAAGAAAAGTATTAAGTTAAATATTTTTAATTCACCAAAAATATTCTTTTTTCTAAATTCTTTTTACTATCTTATACAACTATCGACTTTTTTTTATATATCTTCAATAGCACTTCCAGAAGATTTAGGCATTTCATCATACGTAATCTCTTTTGCAGGAATTTTTGCAGTACTTGCAAGATATGGTATGCCTGTTTTTTTGGTAGAGGGCGTAAATTCAGGACCTTCATCAATAGACGAATATTATAAGACCGCTACAGCTTTTTCATTCACTGCTGCAGCTTTATTAATACCTTTTTCTTTTTTTATAATAATCAATAACACCTTTAATTCTGAATTTATATATTTGATGTTGATAGGAACTTTATTGATGCTGTTAATAAATCCTCTCTCAATGATTATCGAACAGTTGATAATCTTGAAAAAGCAGACAAAGTACTTATCGATTAACTGTATTATAAAGACTTTTATATTTCCACTTTCGGCATTACTAGCATATTTAATAACTAATAATCTTGCAGTAGCATTAATTTTCTCAAACATATCTATATTATTATCACCTATAATAATTTATTCTTTATTTGAAAAGCGGCATATAAATATTGCGCTAAAATTTTTACAATTTGCTAGATTTAATGAAATATTTTTAAAAGCTTTTCCATATTTTATAAATTCGTTAGCCCTAATATTAATACTCTCAATTGACAAAATTTTTGTTGGTAATATTTTTTCAGTTGAAGTACTCGGTTCATATGATTTGATGTGGAAATTGGCAATACTTGTTGATTTTTTAATAATGCAACCACTTAATTCAATATTCTCAAGAGATATTTTAGATTTAAGTAAGAGCCATGGCTTTTTAATATCTATGATAATTTCCTCTTTTGCTGTCCTAATTGTTGTATTTATTAGTTTTTTAAATATTGATTTTATTTTTAATATTTGGATTATTTTTTTTGATAAATATGAATTCAATAGTGAAATATTAAAACTTTCAATATCTTTTTTTATACTAATGTTTGCTGTGAATCAATTAAGAAATCTTATGGCTAATATTAAGCTAAGAAAAATGTGCACAATTTCTTCGTGTATTATTCCTTTGCCGCTTATTTATTTTGTGGCAACAGCTGAAGTAAATAATCTAAATCTAATACCAACTTTTATATTAATAGGTGTTTCCATTAGCCTTATTTTTAATCTTGTGATCTATAATTATTTTAATTTTAAATTAAAAAGAAATGCAACCAAAAAAACCTAAATTAATTTACGTCATAGGACCTAATTTTTGTGTCAAATCTCTTGCGTATGAGTCCCTTCTTTTACTTTCAAAAACATACGAAGTTATTTGTATTTCAGAAGGACCAAAAATTGAAGATATTAATTTTAAACATTCACCTATTATATTTAATAGAGAGCCAAGTCCTTTCAAAGATCTTTTGTCTTTAATTCAATTATCTAAGTTAATATTTCACAATAGAGATGCAAAAAAAATTGTTATATCAACACCAAAAATATCTTTATTGGCAGCAATTGCATGTCTTTTAAATTTTAAAAGTTATATTTATCTTCATAGAGGAGCTGTCTATCAGAATTTTATTGGCACTAAATTTATTATTTATAAGCTAATAGATAAATTTATAATATCGTTTTCAAGCAACACATCCTACATATCACTTAGCTTATTTAAATGGATAAAGAGTAATCTTAAAATAAAAAAAATCAATTACAATCGAAATTTTAATTCAAGCAAGGGAGTCGATTTACAAAAATTTTTTGTAAAAAAAGATTCAAGTCTTAACGATTTGAAAATAATTGGCTATTGTGGAAGGGTTGCATCAGATAAAGGATATGATGAACTAATTAATTTAGTTAATGAATATTCGTCTAATGCTAATGTGCTTATAAAAATTAAAGGTAAAGTTGAATTAAATAGAAGTGATAGTGAATTATTTTTTAATTTAATAAAAAAGAAAGAAATTATATTTGAGAAATGGGATGAAAATGTTGTTAATTTTTATCAAAATATTGATCTTCTATTTTTTCCCACCAAAAGAGAGGGCTTTGGTAATGTTGCAATTGAAGCTGCTGCTTGTGGTGTCCCAACAGTTGCATTTAATATTCCAGGAGTGAGTGACGCCATTAAACATGATGTATCAGGAATTCTTGTAGATCAAGATGATGATATATGTAAAAACGTTAAAAAATTAATTAATAATGATCAAAAATTGATGGACCTTTCTTTTTCATCAAGACTTTTTATTGAAAATAATTTTGATCAAGACATTGTTCTTAAAGACCTTCATCGAAGTATGGGATTATGATGAATATGTTTTTAGTTTTTATTTTAGGGCTTGCATTTATTGCTACTCTAAATTATGAAAAAAAGTTATTTATGAATAATGTCTTCTTTTTTATTGTTTCTAACTTCATATTCATTTTTACAGTATCAATACTCCCTGAGGGTTTTGCTGATGATCAGTATGAATACTTTGATTATATGCGATTTAGCCTTAACGAAATTCCTTCAATTGAAGTGTCGACTATGTATATAGCATCATTTATACCTGTTCAAATTTTTGAGTTCGATATGTTATCTGTTAGGTATCTATTTTTTATTTCATTTGTATTGCTACTTTTAAAAATATTAAAGAACTTTAGTCTTGGCCACCTATCACTTTTGCTTTTGCTTGCAATGCCATCTGTGTTTCTTCATTCAAGTCTTTTTTTAAGAGAGCCGATTTCATATGTATTCATAATATTATTTGTTTATTTTGTTTTAAAGAAGCAATTATTTTTCTCATCATTATTTTATATAGTTATAGTTGCTGTTAGACCAGACTCTGCTGCTTTGGTAGCACCATTTTTTTTATTCTTTTTATCTGGAAGAAGAAATATTCAAAACTTTGGCATAATTTTTCTTTTAATACTGTATATTTACATCATTCTATTTTCTCCACTTTCACTTCTTCTTGATGGTTATAGAGGGCTATTTTCAATGCCACCATTCAATCTTGATTTTAATTCATTTTATATGGCATCAAAAAATTTACTTCTTGGTTCAACCTTAATACAAGTTGAAACCTTTCTTATTATTTTTGAAACCATAATTGCAACAATCATGATTGCAAATATGAAAAATAAAAATTTTATAATCTTAATGTGGTTTGTTGGTATTTTACTTATAGGCTCAATCTCAAATAATAGTGGATTTATTATTAGATTAAGAAGTCCATTGATTTTAATTACAGTTATATATTTTTTCTATGAAAGATATAATCTCATTAACAATAACAAAGTTACTAAAGTCATAGGAAATTAAGATTAAAAATGTGTGGTGTCGTAGGAATTTTTTCTTTAAAAGAGCTTAGTGATAATGCTATTAATCCCATGATCAAAAGTTTGCATCATAGAGGGCCCGATGCTAGTAATTATCTTTATAACCAAAGTAAAAATGTTTTATTTGGACATACTAGACTGGCAATAATAGATCTCTCCGATGCTGGCGCACAGCCTATGAAAAGTATTTCCCAAAGATACATAATATCTTTTAATGGAGAAATATATAATTTTGAGCAACTCAAAAGTAGTCTTATAAAAATAAAACCTGATATCCGTTTCAGAGGAAAGTCAGATACCGAAGTGCTTGTTAATTATATTGAGATGTTCGGTGTAGATAAAACGCTAAAAGACATTGAAGGTATGTTTGCATTTGCACTTTGGGATGAGAAAGAAAAGACCTTGGTTCTTGCAAGAGACAGGGCTGGAGAAAAGCCTTTATACTATGGCTATCACAAAGGTTGCTTGTACTTTTCTTCAGAACTAAAAGCAATTCAATCAAAATTTGTTGATCTTGAAATTTGTCATGATTCTATTAGATTACTCTTAAAATACAACTGCATACCCGCTCCAAAAACAATTTATAAAAATTTTTATAAAGTTGAGCCAGCTTCATATGTTAAATTTAAGAATCCAGATGATCAACCATTGAACATACGCTATTTTACTTTTTCTAAAAATCAAGAAGATTTTGTGACTTCTAATGATGGTGAGGTAGTTAATAGCTTTGAAAATTTGCTAAAAAAAGCTGTAAAGTCGCAGATGGTTGCAGACGTTCCCTTAGGCGCCTTTCTCTCTGGTGGTATTGATTCTTCATTAATTGCAGCACTCATGCAAGAGAATTCATCCAATCCAATAAAAACTTATTCAATAGGATTTAACAATGAATCTTACAACGAAGCACCGTTTTCAAAAAAAATATCAGAAGTGATTGGCTCTGATCATTATGAACTCTATGTTGATGACTCTGATATGATCAACTTGATAAATGAATTGCCTAATATTTATTGTGAACCATTTTCTGATAGCAGTCAGATACCCACTTACTTTGTTTCAAAATTTGCATCTGAGTCTGTAAAAGTAGCACTAACTGGAGATGCTGGTGATGAGATGTTTGGTGGATATAATCGATATTTATTTGCCCATAAGTATTTTAATAATATTAATTCGTTACCAAGGTTCTCAAGAAAATTAATATCTAAATTTATAAGCTCTATACCTTCAAATAATATTACTTCTCTAGGAAGTTTTTTGTTCAAAGTTTTAAACAAGAAAGTACCAAGTGACTTTGGTGGGAAAGCTCATAAATTTTCTACTGCAATGGTAGCAGATGACTTAAATCAATTACATGATATTAATACAACTCACTGGAATGAAAATTCCAAAATTTATAAAAGTAGTGATTTTAATATGCCGCATCTCTACCGAAAAAATGCTGGCAGTATTTCTAATGTTAATGATATGCTCAAAGCAGATTTCTATGGATACCTTCATGACGATAATTTATGTAAAGTGGACAGAGCGGCGATGGCCGTAAGTCTGGAAACAAGAGTTCCTTTTTTAGATAAAAATATCATTAATTTTGCTGCCAATTTACCCTTTAAGTTCAAGATTAGAGATAATGAAACTAAATGGATTTTAAAACAAACTTTATATAAAAAGATTCCAAAAAGTCACTTTGATAGACCAAAGGCTGGATTTGCTATACCAATTAATGAATGGATGAGATCAAGCCTAAAAGAAATGATTGATCACTTGATATTCGATCTCAATCTTGAGGATTCTGAAGTAATAAATTATCAAGAAGTTAAGAAGATATGGAAATCATTTCTTGAGGGTGATAATTCTTACACATATCATATATGGGACATAATAATGCTTAAAGCTTGGCTTGAGAGACATTAAAGTAATAAATCTAATCAAAATTAATTACAAAAAGGTATAATTTATATACAGTTTTTTAAATTATAAAATAGGGAATAATATGTACAAAACAATATATGTATCACCAAATTCTGGTGAAGAATTGAATTTTGATAATGATAAGCAAATTTATCATAGTGATGATATGTCAGAAAAGTATCCTATCAATGAAGGAGTGCCTTATTTTTCAGATGTCACTTCATTTGGTGAAAAAGAAACTCAAAGAGTTTTTGGAGCAGAATGGGAAACTTTTGTTGAATATGATGCAGATAATTTAGAAAAAATGTCATACGGTATGGATGACTTTTATAACGATCAAACCGTTTTAGAAATTGGATGTGGATCAGGAAGACACTCAAGAAGACTTATTAGTAAATTTAATGCTTCATATGTTGAAGCTATTGATTTATCAGATGCTGTTATTGTTGCAAAAAAATTGAATGGAGATAATGAAAAAATAAATGTTTCAAATGCTAATGTTTTTGAATTGCCCTTTAAAAACGAAAATTTTGACATAGCTTTTTCTTTGGGAGTTTTAATGCATACAACTGATCCAAAGGAAGCATTTAATTGCATGTGTAAAAAAGTTAAAAAAGGAGGTAAGGCTGTCATTTGGGTTTATGCAAAGACTCCTAGAAAATATTTTATGGAATTTTTTAGATTTTTTACTAAAAATTCACCAACAATAGTTCAAAAGATTCTTGCATCAATACTCAGCATAGCACTTTGGCCAATTGTTGTTTTTACAAAAATAACAAAGATTTCTATATCAAATCATTTTAAAGAATATGCTAAATATGATTTTTATGTTTACAAAACTGATATGTATGATCGAATTTCGGCTCCTTTAATTGCTTTCTTTTCTGAAAGTGAAATTAAAGAATGGTTCGATGATGTTGGGTTTGAGAATGTTGAGGTTACGACCTATGGAGACTTTTTTGTCAGAGGAGTAGGCGTAACCAAAAAATAATTTTTTAAATTTTAAGATCTGATACAAATGATTTTTATCAATAATTCTAAAAAGATATCAAGACTTGGAGATTAACTTTTTTAATGGTGCGTAAATTTTATGCCTAAAAAAAATATTGCATTTCTAGAGGTCCCATTAAGCATATTAATACTTGAAAGTGTATTTGAAGAGCAAATAAAAAATCTTGTAATAGACAAAATAAATATCTTGTTTTCTATCCCATCATCAGATGAATTGGCAAGAGTAAAATCTAAATACTTTAATTCATCACCATTCGAAATTTATAAAAAAAGAAATTTTTCTTGGCTTTTTAGACATATTTTTAGAAGCTATATTCATAAGTTAGAAAATATTTTCGTATGTGATATTGGAATTTATAACAAACTTTTAATAATTTTTATTCGCTCAAAAAATATTTTTATATTGGATGATGGACTTGCTTCCGTTATGAGAAAAAGAAGCATTACCAACTTTATAATATATTTTGCAAAAATTTTTGGTAAAAATATTTTTTATTTATCAATGTTTAAAAAATCATTTCCGTCTCAAAGTGGAAAATTTAATATAAATTTTCGCCAGACTACAATTAAAAATACATACAAAAACAAATGTTTTTATATCTGCTCAAACCCAACCTCAGATGGAATGAGTATTGATGATGAAGATGCCTTAATTAAAAAAATTCTTTCTTTTTCTATTCAAAATAATAAAGAGCTTGTCATCCTTCCTCACAGAAGAAATGAACATAAAAAAAATGATAATTATAAATATATAAAGTATGTTTTTAATAAATCAAATACTTTTGAAGAATTTTATACTGAAAGTAAATTTCAAAATTGTTTCTTCATGACACTATATTCAAGTGCAATTTTTGCTGTAGGAGATGATCAGCCAAAATATATACTTAAAGATTTTTTTAAAGCAGATATTCCGTCTTATAATTTCTTCTTAAGAGTATTTGGCGTAAGCGTTGATGTAAACAATGTCATAAATTATATGGAAGATAATTTAAAAAACATTATTATCTTATCTCCTCAAGATATATAAAATTTAAATTAAATATTGATACTACTTATAAACCACATTTCTTGAAACAAAATATCTTAATGGAAATAACATTGCTGCAACAAAGAATGCCGAGTACATATAAAAAACAAAACTAGATATAATTTTATACATTACTAGATTTAGAACCAGAAATGACAATAAGTAGATTAAGTATTTAAGAAAAATATTTTTATTATGATTTTTATTAAAGACCCATTTAAGAGTGAGATAATAATCAAGTAAATACATTGTAATATAAATAAAAAAATAACTATAAAAATCATTTAATTTAAAAATTTCTACACAAATCCAAAGTGATAGAAATATGTATATATACATAAATACTGAAACTAGAATATATCTCGTTGACTGAAAATTCACCTTTAATCTATTGAGCATTCAAAAAAATTATGTGTTTAATTAGATTTGTTCTTATTTTTCTTTGCATTGTAGAGTATTCTTTCTTGGTTAACCCTTATTCTATCGAGCATATCAGCAACTACGCCAACAAGAAATATTATTAATGATAAGAATATGAAAAATCCACCAAGAAAACCTGAAAACAGATAGCCACTAAATTGACCAGTAGTAAGAAATTTATAAAAAAACAAAATTGAAAAAGCCATACCTGGTATCGAAAGAGCAAGCGCTAAGTAACCAAAAAATTTCATTGGATAGTAATCTCTAAAGCCTTTCAAGATTATTCTTAGAGCGCTAAAAGCATATTGAAAAAGACTTTTAAATACTCTAGACTTCCTGCCTTTAAAATATTTAATACTCACAGGAACTTCAACAATTTTTAGCTTCTTCACTGCAAATTCAAGAAACGTCTCTTGAGTATATGTAAAGCTACCATGCAAATTTAGATTTAATATTGCCTCTTTTGAATATGCTCTGAAACCACTTGAAACGTCTTTGAAACTTTCTCCGACAAGGGCGCTAATAAGTTTTGCAACTAGTCTATTTCCATAATATTTAAGATTTGACTGATTTGGTATCCTTTTATTTTTTAAGAATCTGGAGCCAATAACCAAATCAGCATTATTGTTTATAATTGGAGATATTATCTCAGTTATTTGCGATGCATCAAATTGATCATCGCCATCGATATTCACCATCAAATCATAATTATTTTCTTCTGCATATGTGTATGCAGACTTAAATGCTTCACCCACACCCCAATTTTTCTTATGACTAATTACATGCGCACCATTTTCAATAGCAATTTTTTTTGTATTATCAGTAGAGCCATCATCAATAATTAGAGTATCAACCTCACTAACACCATGTATTTGTTTTGGCACATTTTTTATGACTTTATCAACAGTTTTTTCTTCGTTCAAGCATGGAATAGTAACCAGAAGTCTCATTATTTTTTACTCAGTGTTTGTTCATTATGAAATGTTATAATAACTTAAAAAACCTTAATGGCTAAATTGTCCTATAAAAATTTGAAATCTTATTACATATAAATTTTTATTTTTTATTTGATATCTTTAATATAATTTATTCCAAAGTGGTAAGAAATATTTAAAAATAATTGTATGTGTGGAATTTTTGGAATATCAATAAAGGCTAACAACCAAATCAATTCTGATAAGTTAAAAAAATTAACAAAGAATTTTATAAAACTATCAGAAAGAAGAGGTAAAGACGCATCAGGCTTTGTCACAATTCATAAAAATAAAATTAACATATTAAAGTCACCAAATGCTGCTAGTAATCTAATGCGTGAAAAAAAATTTGCGGAGATTTTAAATAATGCTATTTGCTCATATAAAAATGGTAGTAACTTTGTAGTGTGTGGACATACCAGAATGGTCACAAGTGGAACTGAATATAACAACAACAACAATCAACCTGTAATTAAAAGTGACAATTTATTAATTCATAATGGAATTATCGTTAATGAATCTGATATATACAGAAAAAATAAAAGCATAAAAAAAGAATATGAAGTCGATAGTGAGGTCATGTTGAACCTTTTTAATGTCAATAACAAAACATCTAATAATGTTTTTGCTTTTAATGAATCTGTTAAAACTATATCCGGCGCAAATACATTTGTTTTAATTGATAACTGTAATGATGATGTTTTCTTATATTCATCAAACAAATCTTTATATATTTTTCATAATGAAAATCTAGGCTACACATTTTATTGTTCAGAAAAAGAGATGCTTCAAAATGCATTAAGAATACTTTCAAGTTTATCCATTGAGATTTCATCATCCTCATTAATTTCTCCTTCAGAAAAGGAATTTTTTAAGCTTAATTTAAATAGCAATAAGTTGGAGAATTATAAAATTGGAATTTTAAAAAATTTTGATCTCATCAAAAATAATAAAGACTTAAAACACAAACAAATTAATCTTCACAATATTAAGCTTGGTTACAATATTTTAAACAAGTCAAATGAAATTGATAAAATTGCTAAAGCGCTTAATACTAAAGAAGACTGTATTAATGAAATCAAGAGATGTGCCAAGTGTATCCTGCCTGAGACATTTCCCTCTATAAGCTTTGATGAAAACAACGTTTGTAATTTCTGCAGATTTCATCAGAAAAATATTTTTTTAGGTGAGAAAAGATTATTTAATGATGCAGAATCTTTAAAAAATACAAATTCTCATAATGATGTATTGGTGCCTTTAAGTGGAGGAAGGGATAGTTGTTTCGGTCTTCATTATGTTACAAAAGAGCTTGGGCTCAATCCAGTTGCATATACTTATGACTGGGGTTTTGTAACAGATCATGCAAGAAAAAATATATCGAGGATATGCGGAGAACTCAATGTTGAGCACATAATCATTGCAGCAAATATAAGAGATAAAAGAGCGAATGTTAAGAAAAATGTTGAGGCATGGTTAAAAAAACCTGAGATAAGCCTTGTTCCTTTGTTCATGGCTGGCGACAAATTCTTCTATAAGTATGCCAGCTTATTAAAAAAAGAAATGAAATTGTCTTCAATAATTTTTAGCTTACACGCTCTTGAAGTTACACATTTTAAAACAGGCTTTGCAAATGTTAATCAGAATAATCAAAACGATTGGCATCAACAGTTATACGGACTATCAGCAGCTAATAGAATTAAACTAATGTTTCATTATTTTACAAAATTCATGTCTAACCCTAGGTACATTAATTCAACCATACCCGATACATTAAGAGCATTTTTTTATTACTATATGAGAAAGAAAGATTATTTTTCAATTTTCGATTACTTGGAATGGGACGAAGATTTAATCGTGAATACAATAATGGATAATTATGAATGGCAAGGCTCAAATTCAAATTCTAATTCATGGCGAATAGGTGATGGAACTGCTCCTTTTTATAATTATATATACTTGAGACATTCTGGATTTTGTGAAAATGATACATTTAGAAGTAATCAAATTAGGGAAGGATTGATTGACAGAAAAACTGCAATTACTCTAATAAAAAAAGACAATCAAATAGATGTTAATGCTTTCAAGTGGTATTGCGACACAATCGATGTAGATGCATTGAATGCCATTAACAGCATTAATTCACATTTTAATATAGAAAAAGTGCTTTAGTATTTTATATTATATTTTTCTAGGAGAGCATCAAAAATAATTACTATAAAAATACACATTTGTGGCACGTACACAAACTTGTATCTCCAGTCATGATCAATAAGCGTTAAGGAATGAAAAATTCCTCCTCCAAGTATCATTAAAAATAATACACTTAGTGCTTTAAAATTTTCATCATTGAATTTAATAGCATCTTTTTTTAAATAAATTGCTACCGATAAAATAAACAAAATATTAAGTATAAAATACATAAGGTTATGTAGCAGTGAAAAATCTTGAACCCAAATCTGAAAAAAACTATATAAACGATAATAAAATAAGGATATTGTATCCCAAACACTTTCAGGCGATTTAAACCAAGTTTCAGGCCTATCTCTGATAACTTCGCCCTTAAAAATCATATCTTTTATGACAGATATTTCGGAGCTATTCAAAACTAATGAAATATCAGTGAAAAAAATAAACGAAAAAAACAAGGAACATATCAAAGTAATTATCGCGCTAATAATAAGTCTATAATTTTTATATATTTTAAGAACTTTTTCATTCAAAAGTAAACTTACCATAATAAAACCTATCAGGACCGCTAATGATTGAGGCTTCGTAAAAGTCAAAATTATCAAAGCAAATACAATTAAGACATATTTAATATTTGATTTTAATATTATGTAAATGCTGATAATAGATAAAACAAGAGCTGTGTAAAAGGTATCAAGAAGAATATAGGATGGCCACAACAGTATGTCGCTAAACATAAATAATATAAATGCAAACGAAGCCATCATTTTTTTTGTAGTAAAATTATCAAGTATAAGCTTTATATTAATTAAAATTACTGCAACACTTATACAATTTAGCAACATAAAAAAGTCTTTCCAATTCTCTGGTGATAGTAAAAGGAATACAGAAAAAATAATTGTATTAACAATATAAAAAAAAGATGGTGTTTTTATAAGCTCTGTTTCAGCAAAGTTTTTAAGATTAAATGAGTTCTCGATTAAAAGCTCAGCCCAGCTTATGTATTGATATGTATCTGAGCTCATAATTGGCCCATTAGAAAATGTGAAAATTGATATCATCATGAACACTATTATTAATAGCAAATTATCAATTCTTATGTATTTTCTGAGTTGAAGATTCATATTATTAAATTAACCTTTATAGTAATATAAAATAAATAAATATGATAAAGATAATTGATAACAACAAAGCAAAGCCACTGAAAATATTCAAAAATTATTACAACAAGGCACTCAACAGCAATCAAGACAATATTGAAGCAATCGCTATTTCATCATTTGATACATTAAAAAATGAAGTTGAATCTAGATTTGTAAATATCAAATATATAAATGACGATGAATGGATATTTTTTTCTAATTACACAAGCAAAAAAGCAAAAGATTTTGAATGTCATGATCAAATATCTGGATTATTTTATTGGAGTTCAATTAATGTACAAATTCGTATAAAAGCTAAAATAAGTAAAACTACTCCAATGTTTTCTGACAGCCATTTTGCAAAAAGAGATAAGTCAAAAAATATATTAGCTATTATTTCAGATCAATCACAAGAGATTTCATCATATGATGAAATTATCGATAAATTTAATAGCTTTAATAACGAGCAATCAATTAAAAGACCAAAGTATTGGGGTGGCTATTCTTTTAAGCCTTATTATTTTGAGTTTTGGGAAGGGCATAAGTCAAGAATTAATAAAAGAAAAATATTTATACATAACAGTAATGGTTGTTGGGAATCCAAGATACTTCAACCTTAGTATAAATATTTGCGATATTCAAAATATAGTTTAAAATCAACCAAATGTTTAACAGTTCATCTATATAACTATCTTGAATGTCATCTCAATGATATAAATTTCTTTCTATTTAAAAGGTAATCATTATAAATTCTAATAAGAAAAACATTCCCATAAATGAAAAAATTAATGCATCAGAAGTGATGCTAATTGATAAAGATGGAGAAAAAAGGGGAGTCGTTTCAATTGAAATTGCCTTAGAAAGTGCAAAAAAGGTATCGTTAGATCTAGTACAAGTCTCCCCATCAAGTGCCAATCCTGTCGTCTGTAAATTATTAGATTATGGCAAGCATATTTTTCAAAAGAAAAAAAATAGATCGTCATCAAAGGCTAAAGTTAAAAAAAATACTTTAAAAGAAATAAAATTCAGACCATCCACAGATATTGGTGATTTTAATATTAAATTAAAAAAGATTAAAAGCTTTATTCTTGATGGAGATAAGACTAAAATAAGCGTCCGATTTAGAGGAAGAGAGATTTTAAATAGTGATATGGGGTTGAGCTTGTTAAATAGAGTCAAAGATGAACTTAAAGAAATATCTCAAGTTGATCAAGAGCCATCTCTTGAAGGAAGACAGCTATTAATGGTACTTTCCCCTATTAAAGGTAAATAAATAATATAATAGAAATATGGGATACAAACTAAAAACTCATTCAGGAGCTGCAAAACGTTTCAAAAAGACTGGTTCATCTGTTAAAAGCAGAGGAGCAAACAGGAACCATATCCTAACTAAACAGTCCACTAAAAGAAAAAGGCATAATAGAGGATTAAATAAACTTAATGGGGTTGTATTAAAAATGGCTTCAAGACTTATTAAATAAAATGGCAAGAGTAACAAAATCAGTTGTAGCAAGAAAAAAACACAAAAAAGTTTTATCTAGTACAAAAGGGCACTATGGTGCAAGAAGTAGACTTTATAAAACTGCAAAGCAATCAAATATTAAGTCCCTTCAATACGCATTCAGAGATAGAAAAAATAAGAAAAGGTCTTTTAGAGCACTATGGATAGCAAGAATCAATGCAGCAAGTAAAGAATTAGGCATTTCTTACTCAAAACTTATTAATGCATTTAGTAAAAATAATATTAATATTAATAGAAAAATACTATCCGATATTGCTATTAATGATAAAGACACATTCAAAAAGATTGTCGAAACTGCAAAAAGTTAAATAAAAAGAAAATGTCCTCTAAAAAAGACATTTATACCCCTAAAGTGAACATTCAAGGTGGTGCTAACCACCCTATAAACTTTACAAAAACCTTGATACTGAATCGTTTAATTTCGTATGGTTTTAAAGATGCTTCTGGTCCCGAGATTGAGTCTGAGAAATTCAATTTCGATATGCTTAACATTAAAGAGTCACATCCTGCTAGACAAATGCATGACACATTTTATGTTGAAAATATGAGTTATGTATTGAGAACGCATACCTCGCCAGTTCAAATAAGGACTATGCTTAACCAAAAGCCACCAATTGCATGCGTCTCAGGCGGAAAAGTTTACAGAAAAGACGATGACTCAACTCATCTTCCTATGTTTCATCAGATTGAGGGAATATATGTTGATGAGAATGTTAACTTTTCGCACTTAAAAGATTTAATTTTTAAAATTATATTTTCATTATTTGGTGAAGATACAAAAATTAGATTTAGGCCATCATACTTTCCATTTACTGAACCTTCAGCTGAAGTAGACATTCTTTCAGATGAGGGTAATTGGCTTGAGGTCTTAGGATGTGGAATTATAAATCCAATTGTTTTAGAAAATTGTTCAATAGACTCAAATAAATATAGTGGATTGGCTTTTGGTTTAGGAATTGAAAGAATTGCAATGTTAAAATTTGGTGTCACTGACATAAGAGATTTTTACAAATCAAATTTAGACTTTTTAAAACAATTCAAATGAAAGTTCCTTATAGTTTCTTTTCAAAAAGAATTAAAGAATTAGTTGATATCAATGAATTGTCTGAAAAATTTTTTCAGTTAGGTCATGAACATACCATAGAAAATAAAATATTTGATTTCGAATTAACACCAAATAGGGGAGACTGTTTATCTCTGAGTGGCTTATTAAGAGATTTAAAAACATTTTACAGTATCGACATTAATTTTGAAAAAAACTCTAAACCAGTTCCTGCCTTCAATATAGATTTTAAAAATAAAGCTCAAAATGATTGTCCATATATATCTTTCCTTAAAATTGAAATTGAAAAAAGCGAGGAAGTAAAAGTCTACAAAGATTATATGGAAAAATACTTTACCTGCTTAGATAACAAAAAGATAAATTTTTTTACTGATGTTTCTAATTATATTTCTTTTGAATTAGGCCAACCAACACACTGTTATGATTTTTCAAAGCTAGGTAGTGAAATTACTCTCGAAAGGATTAATACAAATAATAAATTTAAAACATTGCTTGGCGATGAAATTCAATTATCTGGAGATAATCTATTATTTTCATCAGATAACACAATAATCAATTTAGCTGGAGTAATGGGAGGACATGAAACAAAGTGCGATGATCATACACATTGCGCTCTTATTGAATGTGCTTATTTTAAACCTGAAAGTATTATAGGAAAATCTCTCAAGTATGATTTGAATTCAGAGGCTGCTCATAAATTTGAAAGGTCTGTTAATCCCATGTGCCAAAAAGATGTGTTAGATAGATTTATTACAATTGTTTCAGACCATGTAAAAGTGACGAATGTTGAAATGACATCGTTCAATTACGATAAATATATTGAAACTGAACTTGAAATAGATATCAACAAAATTAATAAAATTCTAGGCACCGATATAGATATTACAAAATATGAAAAAATTTTAAAAAATCTTGGCTTTAAATTTAATTCAAATATTGTAGTACCATCATGGAGAAATGATGTGCTGTCGCAAAATGACCTAGCTGAAGAAGTCGCAAGGACTATAGGCTATGACAATATCAATCAGTCAAAATTTATTGTTAATGGTTTTGAAGAATGCTCAAAAGATCAAAATAAAAATCAAAAAAAAGAATCAAAAATTATTGACTATCTTGTTGATCATGGCTTTTATGAAAGCATTAATTTTCCATTTATTTCAGATTCATCTCAAAGTGCAATCAAACTTGATAATCCTATTGATTCTAATAAACCCTTCATGAGAGAAAGCATCAAAGATTCATTGATAGAAAACCTACTTTTTAATGAAAGGAGACAAAAAGATTCAATAAAATTTTTTGAATTATCAGATGTTTATTCAAAAAAGTCAGATAGTATTGAAAAAATTAGGAAATTAGGAGTTATTGCATCTGGAAGAATTGATAATAATTATACAAGTTTTAACAAAAAGATAGATATAAAATATATGCAGGATATCTTCTCGTCCTATGTAAAAGATTTTGATGAAACAATTAAAGATATACCAAGAGAAACACTTGATACTAAAACTAAATCTAAAATACTGTATTTTGAGATAAACATTGATGATATTAATGAAAACATTATTAAATATGAATCTGTGGTACCAAAAACTGAGAATTTTGTTTCATATAAAAAAATATCAGAGTATCCATCCATTTTTAGAGATCTATCATTTTCAATAAAAGATTTTAATCAAATAGAGACTCTTGAAAGATTAGTACAAAATTATAAAAATGAGATTTTAATCGAATCTTTTATTTTTGATTTCTTTCACAATAAAAAAAACAAAGAAATAAAGATTGGCTTTAGATTCAGATTTCAAAGCAATAAAACATTAACAGACGTTGAGGTAGACAATGTTATAGATGATATAATAGACCAGTGTATGAATATAAAAAATATTAGTATACCTGGTTTATAAAAATGAATATTACAAAGAATGACATAGCAAAAAAAATAAACAAAGATACCGAGCTATCGTCTGTGTCATCAAAATTATTTCTAGATAAGTTTATTGAATTAATTAAGCGCGAAGCTTTTAATAATAAAAAGATAGTGAAATTAAATAACTTTGGTTCGTTTAAACTTAAATCAACTCCAAAAAGAGTTGGTAGAAATCCAAAAACTAAAGATTCTTATATAATTGAAGAAAGAAATAAATTAACATTTATAACTTCTTCTAAAATAAGAGAATTAATTAACTAATTAATCAGTGAGGTGAGACATGAAATATAAATTTTTATATGCTGGATTGTTAATATTAAGTATTTCAATACATGTAAATGCTCAAAGTGTGTCCCCCATAGATGAAGATTATTTAAATAGTTTGCCTGAAGAGGTTAGAAATGACATTTTACAAGAAATGTCTCAATCAAAAGATGAAGAACAGAAAATCTTGAAAGTACCAAGCTCTTCAATTTCATCACTTGAAACAGTAAAGAGATGGGAACAATTTTTAAAAAATGAAAGAATTGATAAATCTGAAAGATTTGGTATGAAATTATTTAGATCGATGCAAAGTACGTTTATGCCTGTAAATGTACCAAATATGTCATCTAAGTACATATTGGATAGTGGAGATGTAATTGAAGTCCAAATTGTTGGCTCCAAAGAAAAAATTTATTCTATGAGCATTTCTAGAGATGGATCAATTTCAGCTGAAGGTGTTGGAAAGATTTATATTGGTGGTAAATCATTAGAAGAAGCATCATCAATAATTACTAATAAATTTAAAAGTTCAATCATTGGTATTGATGTTTTTGTCACGCTTACTAGTTTGAGAGATATACAAGTTTTAATAACAGGATTTTCAAAATTTCCTGGTTTATATACGTTAAGTGGGAATGCTAATATTTTAAATGCTTTGAATGTATCTGGTGGAATTTCAGATGAAGGAAGCTTCAGAATAATTGATATTAAAAGAGATGGTAAGGTTATTGAGTCTGTTGATCTCTATGAATCACTAGTTTTTGGGAATATTGATTTTAAAGAAGTATTAAGAACAGGAGATTCGATATATATTCATCCTGCTCAAAAATTAGTTAGATCTGGTAATGGTTTTAAAAATGTTGGTGTTTTTGAATTAAAAGAAGGTGAAACATACGAAAGTTTCATAAATTACACAGGTGGCCTATCAAGAAATGTTTCAAGTAATAATATATCCCTAAACACCATTAGTAACGGAAAATATACATCAAGAAATATTCAACTGGAAGAGCTCAAAGATATCTTACCCAAAAACAACGATTCCTTATATGCGGTAGAGGAATCCTACGGAACTATTAAAATATCAGGAGAAGTGATGAATCCTGGAACATATGCAATATCATCTGATGAAAATATCGCATCATTGATAAAAAGGGCAGGTGGCTATAAGGATAATGCTTATCCATTTGGAGGTGTTCTACTCAGAGAAAGTGCAAAAGAGATAGAAAAGCAAAACAATCAAAGACTTTACAATAACTTTATCAAATATATAGCTTCAAGTATTTCTAAGGGATCAGGCGGGCAGATTGGTACTTCTCTTCCAACGGTATTGAATGAATTAAAAAACACTGAAGTTGTTGGAAGAGTTCAAGCAGAATTTGACATGGTAAGGCTTCAAGACAATCCTAGCAGCGACATATATCTTACTGACAAAGATGAAATTATAATTCCTAAATATCAACCTATTGTATTTGTCTATGGAGAAGTGAAGAATCCTGGTGGTATGAGATATAGTTCCAATTTATCTACCAAGGATTATGTTACACAAGCTGGTGGTGTAACGTATTACGGTAACAATAACAGCATAATAGTTGTTGATCCATCTGGCGCAGCAAAAATATTTAATAATAGAAATTTTGAATTTAATCTAAATAACTCTATCGATATCTATCCAGGCTCATTAATTTATGTTGCAAGGGATATTGATAAAGTAGCTGGGCTTGAGTTTACAGCGGCAAGCGCATCAATCTTTAGTAGTTTAGCTCTTGCATTAGCATCACTAAATTCAATAAATTAGTTTTCCTTGAAGAAATACCTTTTTTTCATTTGTGTTCTTTTTAACACTCAGGTTAGTTCGTATGAGAATTTTCATACAAAACCTACATATAATTCACTTGGACAAACTGGGTTGATATATATACCTTCTGCAGAAGTAAATAAAGAAAAAAGTATTTATTTTACTTTCAATAGAAATGAGATATGGAATTTAGGAACTCTTACCGCTACTCCATTTAGTTGGTTGGAAGCAAGTTATTTCTATTATAGACCTAGTGATTTACTTTGGGGTGGAGCAGAAGGTTTATATCTCGATAAGGGGTTTAACGTAAAATTTTCTTATCAACCAAAATATAGAAATTTACCAGCAATCGCTATTGGTCTTGATGATTTTGCTGGAACTGGACAATTTACAAGAGAATTTATTGCTACAACAATAAACACAAAAAATACAAAATTTTCTTTAGGAATTGGTTGGGGAAAATATGCCGGAAACTCCTCATTTAAAAATCCACTTAATTTTATATCTGAAAAAGCCAATATTAGACCTACTGGCTTTTCAAATTTTGGTGGTTCTCCTGAATATGGAAAATGGTTTAGAGGAGAGGCATCATTATTTGGTGGCATCGAGTGGAGCATTCCTAAGACAAATGGTATGAAATTAAAACTAGAGCTAGATCCATATGACTATAATAAGTTCAGCTGTTGTGGTGAGGGTAGAGGACCTAGAACAAATGAATTAAGAATTAAAGATTCAGACTTTAATTTCGGTTTGAGTATACCCATGAAAAACTGGGGTAGTGCTGAAATAAGCTTTATTAAGGGGAATACATTAAATTTATCCTTTTCAATTGGAGTTTCTTCAGCCGGAAATAGGATTAAAAGAGAAAATTTCAAACCAAAAATAGAAAAAACTAATTTCAATGTCTCAAAAAAGGATTTATTTTATAGAGATTTATTACATAATTTAAGTATTAATAATATTTACTTACAGACAGCTGATTACAAAAACAATAATGTAAGCGTTACTATTGATTCTCCAGATCTTAAAAATCAAATTCAGTCTTCCTCTCGCGCAGCAATCATAGTTGAGGAGGTTTCAAAAATTCATGATTATAATCTTAATTACATTGATGTTGGACATATTCTGAGAGGAATAGAAATAAATAATATTTCATATAAGGCAAACGATATAGATAAATCGAATATTTATATTCCTGAGTTATTAAAGAGGAATGCAATCATACAATCAGTTCAGCCGTATGGTTTTATAAATGATGAGTTTAGACCAAAAGTAAAGTTTCCAGTACTTTTCAATAGTATAAATCCAGATATAAGAACTCACGTTGGCTCTCCTGAGAGGTTCTTATATAAAGGCATCGGATTTACATTAGACAATGAAACACAGCTTAACAGATCATTATCAATTACAACCTCAATAGGTATAAATATTGATGACAATTTTGATGACAAGATAAGTGATCCGAACTCAGTCGTAAGACACGTAAGAACTGAAGTTTTAAATTATTTACAAGAAAGTGAAGTATATTTAAAAAGACTGCAATTTGACTATGTATGGTCTCCATTTAAGAATATTTATTCAAAGCTTTCAGGCGGTATTCTTGAAGAAATGTACGGTGGCTATGGTTTAGAATTAATGTATAAACCTTTTAATAAAAACTTTATGATCGGTTATGAAAATTATCATTTAAAAAGAAGGACATACGAACAAAGATTTGATTTTTTCCATAAAGAAGGCGACATTCATACAGACCATATTAATTTTTCGTACATGCTGGTCAAACCTCAAATCTTTATAAAATATAGCTTTGGAAACTATTTAGCAGGTGATAAAGGGTATACTCTCGACCTTTCTAGATATTCAAATGAAGGTTTGAGAGTTGGCTTTTATTTCACTAGAACTGATATGTCATTTAGAGAATTTGGTGAGGGAAGTTTTGATAAAGGATTTTATTTCTCTATTCCCAATGATGTTATTTTTAGGTCATTCTCTAAGGGTAATATAGGATTTCATCTTAAGACAATGACAAGAGATGGAGGACAAAAGTTAAGAATCCATAATAGATTAGACGAATTGTTATTTAATACGAACAGGCATGAAGTTGGCTTAGGCTGGTACGGTTTATTTAAATGATTTAAAAATATTTAAACAAAAAAAAGCGACTGAATGTCGCTTTTTTTATTGTATTTAACTAACTTATGAACCTGAACTAGTTGTTGTAGTAGTAGTTGTTGTTGTTGTACTTGACGAACTAGTTGTAGTAGTAGTTGGTTCAGTAGTTGTTGTAGTAGTTGTTTCATCCTCAGTAGTAGTCGTAGTACTAGGAGTAGTAGTAGTTGTAGTACTAGGAGTAGTTGTAGTTGTAGTACTAGGAGTAGTAGTAGTTGTAGTACTCGGAGTAGTAGACGTAGTAGTTGTACTCGGAGCCGGTGTTGGAGCCGGTGTTGGCGCTGGAGTCGGAGCCGGTGTTGGCGCTGGAGTCGGAGCCGGTGTTGGCGCTGGAGTCGGAGCCGGTGTTGGCGCTGGTGTTGGCGCAGGAGCTGGTGTAGGAGCTGGAGCTGGAGCTTGTGCACCATCACCATCATCACTAGCAGCTATAAGCGCAGCAGCAGCAGCAACTGCAGCTGCAATTGCTCCAGGATCTAAATTAGATCCCTCTTGCTCAGATTCTTCTGAAGAATCAGTTGTGTCAGAATTTTCTTGTGCAATCATATCTGTTGCAAAGAATCCATAAAAGAAACTAAATATAGTTCCCCATAAAACTTTAAACTTTGATTTAATAAATTTAGCCATAATTTCCTCTAAACTCCCTCTGTATGCTAATTAAAACATATATTTATAAGTTATAGCAATAACTATGTGTATTTTTTGACTATAACATTTACACATTGAGTTATTCTAAAAATTGATTATATTTGATAAGCACAAGATTTCATACAAAAAATTCGCTTTTTTTTTATATTTTATATTTCCTTAATAAAAAGATTTGGTCGGGATGGCCGGATTTGAACCGACGACCACTACACCCC
>CEWG01156681.1_pt1 | contig 31558 bp, 30 predicted proteins | sample 361411 | NCBI WGS metagenome assembly CEWG01 (sample SAMEA2622173, study PRJEB7988) | marine metagenome | biome: marine biome (ENVO:00000447); feature: surface water layer (ENVO:00002042); material: "saline water (ENVO:00002010), including plankton (ENVO:xxxxxxxx)" | depth 5 m | reverse complement strand
ACCTATCAATCCACTTGCTCCTAAAACTAATATCTTTGTCATTTGGATATAAATATAATCATTCTGAGAGCTTAGATTTTACAATATCCAAAAAAATATTGGTTGAAATTTCATAGTTGATCATTTCTGAGGATCTTCTCAAGGAATTACTTTTCATTATTTGTAATCTACTATTATTTTTTGAGATATTTATTAATTTTATCAAAAGATCTTTTTCATCATATCCATCAAAATACTCAGCTGCATTTTTACATGTATCTGGTATGGCTGTTTTATCGGAAGCTAGTATTGGTGCACCACAACTCATAGCTTCTATAAGAGAATAACCACTACTTTCACATAATGAAGGAAATATGAATAACTTACAACTTGAATAAGCAAGTCTTAATTCATTTTTTATAGCAGGACCTGTAAAAATAATTTCACTAGATAAATCATTTTTGTAAATTAAATTTTTTAATTTGTTAAAATATGCTGTGTCCATTATTTTTCCCACGATATAAAGCTTAACATTAGAAATGTATTCCTTCTTATAGATTGTAAAAGCATTGATTAAACGGACGATATTTTTATAGGGAAAAATATGTGATACATATAAAAAATCTTTTGAAGTAATATTTAAAATTTTATTTGATGATTTAATAAATTTTTTATTAGGGTGATAAAAATCATCCTTACCACATTGTATTAAAAATTGTTTAGATGAATTAAAACCATACTCTTTCTCAAATAATTTTTTTGAATATTCTGCTTGATGAACAACTACATTAGAAGTATAGCCTGATAATAAAATTATAAATTTATTTAAAATAAGTGACAACTTCGAGAATAAACTTATATCATCATACATATCTTTGCAAAAAGGGCCTATTGTTGCTATCCACTGTGCTTTTATTTTAGTTGTTTTAAAAATTGGGGAAAAATTACCTGGGCAAAATAAAACATCAACTTTATCAATCTTGACAATGATTGGGAGAAAAAACTGGCACCAAATTAAACGAAATATATTTCCAAGCGATACTGATTTAATTATTTTAATCGAACATTTATTCAAAACATCTTTATCCAAAATTATTAAATTTTCTTTTTTTAAATATAAAATTAAGTCAGATTTAGAATATGTTCTTGAAATATTTTTAATAAATTCTATTAAATGTCCGTGTGAGCCTCCATGAAGGGTAAAAGTAGCGTCAATACCGAACTTAATTTTCATATTATATATTTTTCAACAAAAAAATTTATTAATTAATTCAGAAGATATTCAAATCATAAATTCCATTTTCTTTTAAAATTGATTAAATCAAAGCTTCTTTTTAAAATAATTAAAATAAAATATGGCAATAAATAAATAAAAAGTTTTTTTTCTTGTCTTATTAGACTTAAAGACTCAATAAATTCTAATGAAATAATTTTTTCTGATATTAAATTCAAAATAGATTTATTTTTTAGTTTAATAATTGATTTTTTATGATTAATAAAAAGATTATTGTGTAAATAGAGGTTTGTCCAATCTATTAACTCATAATAAAATTTTTCATGTTGTTTCCAAGTTAGGCTATCACTGTGAACTCTCCAACCTGAAAGAATTTCATTTAGATAAATTAACTTGTATTTTGAGCTTAGCCTAATAATTAGATCAAAATCAGAGACATGCGAAAATTTATCATCAAAAGATATATTATGCATTTTTGCCTTATCTAAACTAATCATAACTGAAACTAAAGAAATATAATATTTTTCAATTAGTTTCGATAATCCTTCACTAATCGGAGGGGTCTTTGAATACAAAATTCTACTTTTACGTAAACTAAAAAGTCGAGAATTAGAAATACATATTCCGCAATCAGGATTTTTTTCTAAACAAGAGACTTGCTTTTCAATTTTACTTTTATCAAACAAATCATCAGTATCTAGTATTACTAAATATTTTCCGCTTAAATGTTTCCATGCTGCCGCCCTCCCTCCACCTAAATTTGTATGTTTATCAGCAATAAAAACTTTTATTCTTTTTTCTTGTTTTTTAAATTCATTTATTATTTTTATTGACTGATCATTTGAACGATTATCCCAAATTATTAATTCCCAGTTTTTATAAGTTTGTGATAATACACTTTCTATAGACTCTTTGATATATTTAGAACCATTATAACAGTTCATAAGTACACTAACTAATGGTTGACTGTTCATGATGACTTAAAGGTAATAATCAATCGTTTTTTTTAATCCATCCTCTAAATTTATTTTAGGTGACCAATTCAAAATTTTTTTTGATAGAGAAATATTGGCAACTTGATATTCAGGTTCGTCTTTCCTTTTTTTGATAACTCCAAAATTAATTTTACAACCTATTCTATTCGATAGAATTTTTATTACATTTTTTACAGATACTGCTTTACCAGAAGCTATATTAAATATTTCTCCAATTGCTTTTTTATTAATAACAATAGATATAAGTCCATCAATAACATCATCAATATAGCAAAAGTCTCTTACTTGAGATCCATTTGTTGTATTCACGACACCAAATTTTATTCCATGGTTGATAATATTTGGTATTAATCTATTTACACCTTGGCCCGGACCATAAGTTAAAAAAATTCTTGCGATAGATATTGGCCAACCTTCTGACCTATAAAGCATTTGTAAAAAATTAATTGTAGAATGTTTTGCAAATGAATATGGGGATCTTGGCGAACATAGAGTTGATTCACTCAATTTTTTAGGTGATTGTAAGATGGGATACTCGTCAGCTGAACCAATAAATACATATCTTTTTAGCTTGTTTTTATCAATATTTTTGAATTGATAAATAATATTTAAAAAATGTTCATCAATAACGCTACTGCCACCTTCTGAAAATTTTTTGTGATTTACGTAACCCCCTAAATTAAAAATGTAATCAAAACTGTTTTTTTTAAAGTAATTTTCTAATTTTTTTTTGTTAGTTAAATCTAAATAAAAATACTTGATACGATTATCAAAATGGCGTCTTTTTTTTCTTAAAGAAATTGAAGTAACTACAGCGCCTAATTCTAATAATCTCATGGATAAATGAGATCCAATAAATCCTGTGCCTCCTATGATTAATATTGAAGACTTTGCTAAATTTTTATTAGAAATTTTCAACATATAACAATAACAATAAGGGCAATGAATTAATACTCAATGAATATTTTTTAAATAGATTATTTATGTTGGATTTGGAATATCGTTCGCCATCAGCCATTCTTCAGTTGCTTGTAAATCCTCTTTGCTATGGACATCAAAGCATCCATCTGTCTCATATGGAATTATTTTTTTTCCCATACAGTCCCAAGGCGACTGACCATCTTTCCTTCTTGCATATTTTCCATTAATTACCCAAAAAGAATGATCAAAAAAAAAGACCTTATCAAGATCTTGTCTGTTAGCTGATGCTTTTTTTTTAATTACTTGTGTGAGAAATCCGTCAGAGTCCAAAAATTTTGCCCTAAAAGGATGATATTCATTTTTTTCATGAGCTGGGACAACAGAGTGGGCCTTTGGATTTTTTTTTAAAAGATCAATGCAGTTATCAATCATTTTTTCTGAAATAGTACCAACGTTTGCGTGTTGCAGAACTAATATGTCAATTTTTTTTTTTAATTGTTTCTCAATATGTACTATAGCATGCCTCACGGCATCACAACTTTGAGAATTAGCATCAGCTAATTTTTTGGGTCGTTTAATTGGAATATAATCAATTTTTTTGCATACATCTAAGATGGCTTTGTTGTCACTACTGCAGTAGTAATGATTAATATATCTTGACCTCTTTGCAACAGCACACGTCCAAAGTATAAGAGGGAACCCCCTTACCAAAAGAATATTTTTATCTTTTAAAGAACTCCCCCCTCTTCCAATTACAAGTGAAACTATTACTTCCATGGAGGATTATTCTGACTTAAAGAATCTAGATAATCTTTATCTCTTTTTGTATCCATACATTGCCAAAAACCTTCATGCTTATATGACATTAATTCTCCATCTTTAGATAAATTTTCAAGTGGCTCTTTTTCAAGAATAGTCTTATCATCATATAAATAATCAAAAATTTTTGACTCGAAAACCATAAAACCTCCATTAATCCATCCTGTATCAACTTGGGGTTTTTCTTTAAAAGATGTGACTGTATTGTCGTTAATAGATAGTTCTCCAAATCGGGCTGAAGGTCTTACAGCTGTAATAGTAGCAATTTTTCCATGATTTTTATGAAAATCTAAAAGTTTTTTTATATTTATATTAGATAAACCATCCCCATATGTGACCATAAATGTGCTATTTGAAAGATATCTTTCCAATTTTTTTATGCGACCACCAGTGTTAGAGTTTAAACCAGTATCAATTAAACTAATTTTCCAATCTAGAGTTGGGCCATCAATAATTTCTAATTCTCCATTTGAGAGATCTATTGAAAAATTTGATAGCTTTTTATGAATATTGGTAAAATAATCTTTGATAAAATCTGATTTATATCCTAAAGCCAATACAAAGTCTTTAAAGCCATAATTAGAATAGAGATTCATTATATGCCAGATCATAGGTCGATTTCCAATATTCACCATAGGTTTGGGAATGTTATCAGTATACTCTGATAATCTAGTTCCAAAACCTCCAGCTAAAATTACTGTTTTCAATTAATTACTCCAATCATAATCAACGTCTGTTAATAATTTACTTACATTCTCATCAGGATTATGTTCGAAGTCAGTAATATTTAAAATTATACTATCTTGATGAGCTCTTCCTTTGAATGCGAACCAGCAATTTGGAGGGATTGTTAATCTTCCATAATTATTAATACCAATAATATATTTATCAAATTCAAGAAAATCTTTAGAAATTACAAATTCGACTTCACCAAATGGCACAACTAAATTACATGTTATCATTTTATGAAGTTTCCAACCCTTTATTGACCCAGATTTTATCATTGAGAAATATGCTTCACCAAAATCACTAAAAACTGCTTCTGATTTTTTTAGAATCTTCAACACATCCCCATCAACAACATTTATCTTATCTAATTCTTTAAAAATCACCTTATTATTTTTTTTATTTTCCATCTATGTTTCTAATTTTTTTTGATAATTTGAAATTTGAATATCAGTGATAGCGGAACAATCATCATTTTTAAAATAAAAACTTTTATACCAATCAGATGTTAAGGAAATTAATTCGCTAAAGTTTAATTTAGCTTCCCAATTAAGTATTTTATGGGATTTATCACAATTTAGGCGAAGTAGTCCTGCTTCACTTTTTGATAAAGAGTCTGATTCTAATATCTTGATTTCAGAACCATCCCATTTGGATGATAGGCCTTTTACTAATTCTAAAACAGAAATATTTTGATCAGTCTTTGGGCCAAAATTAAATGCCTCAATATCATTTAAGTTTTCAACATCAGCAAGCCATTTGGCTAAAAATAAATAACCACCTATTGGCTCCATGACGTGTTGCCATGGTCTAGTAGAATTGGGACTTCGTAGTTTTAAGACATTATTTTTTTTCCATGCCTTCATAGCATCTGGAACTATTCTATCTTCAGACCAATCCCCACCACCAATTACATTACCTGCCCTAGCAACAGCTATTTTTAAATTGGTGGTGTTTTTTAAATGAGTTTTAAACAATGCTCTTAATCCTAATTCGGCCATTGCTTTAGAAGCACTATAAGGATCCTTGCCTCCTAGAGTATCATTTTCTCTGTAGCCCCAAATCCATTCAAAATTTTCATATACTTTATCACTTGTAATACAAACAAAGATAATTTGATTTGACATATCAGATAATGCATAAGCAATATTTAGTGTTCCTAAAGAATTAACTTTGAATGTATGAAGAGGATCTTTAATTGATTTACCAACAAGTGCTTGTGCAGCAAGATGAAAAACAATATCAGGATTGATCTCATTTAAAGCATTATTTATTTCTTCAAAATTAGATATATCTCCTCTTAAATCAGATTTTAAAAAACTTTTAATATTCATTGAATTAAAGGCAGATGGAGTATCATATTCAATATCGGAAAAACCATAAACTTCAGCGCCTAATTTGTTTAACCAGAAACATAACCAACTACCTTTAAATCCAGTATGACCTGATATAAAAATTTTTTTATTTTTGAAAAAAGAAAAGTCCATGAGAATTATACTCTATTTAAAATTTGCAACCATTTAAAATTATTTTTTTTAGTTTCAACAAATTCATCAACATATTCTTTCTTAATGGATTGATGATTCTTATTTAAGTTCAATATTAAGTTATTCAATTCATTTACTGAAGAAAAAAAAGAAGGGCAATAACGTGTATTATAAAAAGGTGATAGATTTAAGGTGCATTTTGAGTGAAAAGCCAATACCCTTTGTCCAGTAAGAAATGCCTCTAAAAGAAAAGTGCTTATTGAGTCACCAATCACAATAGTATTACTGTTATTTAATTTAATTATATCTTTATCAAAGTTATTAAATTTATTTTCATTTTCATAATAAAAATTACTATTATCGGAGGGGTGAGGTTTAAAAATAATTTTATATCCTTCTTTAGTAATTATTGAATTTTTAATTAAGTTAAAAATTTCTTTAGTCTTTTTTTCTGAATACTCTCCCACAAATAAAATATAGGGTTTAGATTGTTTATTTATTTCATAATTAATTTGAGAAGAGTCAAAATTAAATCTATAGTTTTCGACTATTCTTAAAATATCTAAGGGAAGTCGAATTGACATTTGATTAAATGAAAATTTACTATTGCATGCAAACAAAGATGGAAAAGATTGAGATTTATTTTTATTTAAAGTTTTTAATATAGTAATGTAAGGTTTATACATTCTCATATCCCAGAATCTTAATGATGTCTGAATTGAAAATATTGAGTTCTGACAACCTCTTTGTATAGCTACGTCAGCTAGAGACTTTTCCCAAGGTTGATTTTCACCAACATAAATAATAGATGTTTTTGATAAATCTTTTGGCAATGATCGACAAAAAAATGAATGTAGCAAGAAAGATTTAACCAAATCTCCAGAAAAAAATGATATTTGGTAGTCTTTTTTTATTAAAGGAAATAGTGCTGATTTAAATTTTTTTGAAATAAAATAAAAAAATATTATTAAAAACTTAATCATTGAAGATAATAAATCTTTAAAACCTAATTCAAATTCTATCAATCGATGATGAATATTTTTTTTATTATTATCTTTATTTAATTCATTAATTATTTTTTTAGCTTCTAAAATTGCTGAATTATCACCAGTTGATCCAAAAAAATGCCAAATTTCAATTTTATAGTTTTTGGATAAGGTTTCTGGTAAATTATTCCAGTACAGTGACTTGCTATTATTGTTATTCATAAAAAAATAATCAAAAAAAATATAATCAACGTTATTATTTGTCTTATAATTTGATTTATAAAAAACTTTTCTTAAAAATTTGAATGAATAAAAAATAATTGAAGCCAAACCTCTTAAGTAATTCAAATTATTTTTATTAAAAAACTTAATTTTTTTTTGTTTTAGAAAAGAAACATCTGCCTTACTATCTAAATATTTTAACAAATAAATAAATGGTTTTTGCCAACTTGAATCAAAGCCAAAAAAATATATTTCTTTTATGTCTTTTTTTTTGGACCAATATATTATTGAAATTATTTTAACTAAATTAGCAATATCAGAGTTGAAGCTTAATCCAAAATTAAACCTTGAAAATTTAATAGCTAGCTCAATATTCTTATTTATCCATTTGTTTTTTGAATAAAAGGTATTCTGTAAATGATTTATTATATCACGATTATAAATATCCCAAACAATATCACGGATTTCATTGGGATAGCTGTCAATCAGTAAATTTATATCTTTAATTTTTTTTGATGATATATGTTCTGATGAGGAGCTAAATAAGACCTCGAGTGAATTATTACTGAAGTCATTTACAATATAATTTTCATCGAAATATATTATTAAATTATTCATTATGATTATCCAATTATAATTAAAATAGATATACTTAATACTTATTTAATAAATCTTGTCTGAAATTTTTTGTAAAGAGTGGGAAACTAAATAGTTCTGATAAATTTTTTGATAAGTTTTTTGATAATTGAATTCTAAATTATAATCTATAACTTCTTGAAGCTTCTCTGAGATATTTAAATCAGAAGCGAACCAAACTCCTTTTAGACCTCTAATATTTAGCGTGTCGTTATTAAAATGATTGTATCTACCAACACTGTCCCAAAGTAAAACTTTTTTTGATGCAAATAATGCTTGCTCTATTGTAGTTGATGAATAGCTAATTAAAATATCACAAGATATTAAGTAATCTTCAAAATTACCATCTGAATATATTTGTATGTTGTTACTTTTTGGTAAAATTGACAAAAGATCTTTTGAATTTAGTTGAATGGTATCTCTATGTCTGATTGCTAAGTGAATATCTTTTCTATGAGAAATGGCATTAATAAGAGTCTTTAAATTATTTACATATTCATCTTCAGTTTCATAAATATAAGGGCGTAAATAATCTAAATATTTAGGCGTAGACGCATATAGTAAAATAATTTTATTCTTATATTTCTTGAATAAATTTTGACGATTTTTTTTAATATTTTTTTTCTTGTAATTCCAAAGAATAAATGGAAATGACTCAATACCTTTGACTTTTAAATTTTCAATCTTATGGAATCTTTTAGCAGCAGGACTTTGCATCAAAGAGCAAGTGAACGGACCCTCTAATTGTATATTACTGATATATTTCCATTCTTGTCTAGCCAATAAGTTTGAGTTTAAAACAAATGAACCATGAGATATAAGGATTGAAGGAGTATCAGTTTTTGAAAATGTTAAGGCAACAACAGATGCTTTATCAAGAGAGTGTTGAGATACAAATGATTTTGGTTTTAAGTATTTTATCAATAAGTTAATGATTTCAAAATCTCTTTTACGATCATTGATCCAATGAGAAATAACCATATTAATGTTTTTTATTGGAATTAAGGGACTTAAGTTTTGTGTAAAGTCATTAATATCAAATAATAAATTACAGTAAATTTTTCTTGGATAAAAAGGTAAATAGTTTCCTCCAAAAATAAATTTAATTATTCTTATAAGAAAAAATTGTTTTTGATTTGATGATAAATAAAGGTGTTTGTTTTCAGAAACGATCATATCAATACCTTTTTCTAAACCGTTATGAGGGTGAGATACAAAAATATCTCCCTTATGAAAAATAGACCTTAAAAACAAGAGTAATTTAAAAATTAGTAATGAAACATAATCAAAAATAACTAATAATTTTAGACTTAGCACAGAACATAAATATTTATTTTTTTTTTGTCTCTGCTTCAATATCACCCTTTTAGATTTTTTGGTAAGCTCATTTTCAAAAAATATTTGATGAAAAAAAAATTTTAAATGAAAGGTTAAAGAATATTCTAAAGCATTGTGTATTTTATATTTTGATAAAATATTTTTAATATGAATGGCATTAATTGCCTTTTTTGTATTCTCTAATATCTTATCATGGAATCCTATTTGTAAAGAAATATCAGAAGAAGGAATAACATCTAAATTTTTAGCTTTGGCATTACAATAGTCTTTGCTGGAAATGGTTACATATTTCATAAATATGGATTAAATTTTTAAGATAACTTTATCATATAAAAAACATCAAGAAAGCTATTAGAATAATTATTTTGATAATAATTAATATGTGTTAAATGTTTAAATAAAAATATGAATTATAAAAATTTAGCTTATGACTTAAAAAAATTGATAGACGACAATCTTGCTAAAATCTTAGAATTAAGAAGCGATAAAATAATTAAAATTGATAATAGCTATGTAACTAAAGGGGACTTGCTAATTAATAATATTTTAAAAGAATATTTAAAATCAATTTTTGATAAATTTATTTATGTTTCAGAGGAAGACTTTGTTGAAACTCAAAATTGGGATGAATCCAGATCTTATATTTTTGTAGATCCTTTGGATGGAACAGAAAATTTTGTTTCTGGTTTAAAAGAATGGGGAATAGGAATATCTATTTATGAAAATGGTATGCATATTTTTTCATTTATATACTTACCAGAGTTAAGTGAAATACATTATAGTGGTAAATCAATAAAAAAATTTGAGTCAAGAATAAACGGCTTATCTTCATCTCTAAATTTAGGTGATTTAAAATTGCTTGGAGACTCAACAAATGAAATAAGGATAATGGGATGTGCTATGTATAATATTTTTAATACTATAAGAGGTTCATTTAACATATTTGAAAATGTAAAAGGAGTTAATTGTTGGGATATTTTACCAGGTATAAACTTAGCATTGGATTCAGGATGTGAGGTTTATGTTGATGGGTTTGAATATAAAAGACAAATACTATTTCCTATAAAGAAATATAAAATTAAGTTAATAAATAAATAAATTGAAAATTAAACAATCTAATCTTGAAATCTTTTTTAAAAATAAAAAGAAGATTTTTATTGTTGGTAAAGGTTCAAGTCTAAATAAAATAAAACTTGAAAATTCAGGCGCCTATGATGATGAAACTTTAATAATAAATTTAAATGACTCAGAAACAATAATTATTGGCTCTATTGCTATTGTTACCAACAAACTCACAAAAAAAAGAATTTCAAATAAAGAAATTAATCCCTCAGTATCTATTTATATATCTGATGAAAAAATTGATAATTGTAATTCACTTTTAATTAAAAATGATCAAATAAATATTGAAGAGTCTGGCTTATTGATTTCTCAAATGCAATCTGATGAGCTTTTCTTTTTCGATAAGGCTATCTTAACAGCTTTGCATCTATCAATAATTTTTTCGCGAAAATTTAATGTTCAATATGAAATTTTTTTATTAGGCGTTGATTTAGAAAATTATGGAGAAATGGCTGATAATTCAATTGATAATTCTGCAACTGAAAGCTTTGAGTATTCAAATAAAATTTTGAACTCTCAATTTGAGAATCTTAAATTAATAATCCAAAACCAAAAAAAATTTAATGTAAAAATAAAACATGTAGGTTTTTCTTCAATTAGTTGGATTGATCCTAAGAGTTTTAATTCACTTTTTTTTTCTACATCTCATAAAATTAAAAAAAGTGATTACTCTCTTTTTAAGAATGATAAAAATGAAATATCACATAATGAAAATAAAGTTAAAATTGTAGCTGAAATAACCACAAATCACTTTGGAGATAAGGAAAGACTATTTACTATGATAGAAATGGCAGCAAAGTCAGGTGCAGATTTTGTCAAATTTCAGAGAAGATCAGTTGATACATTTTATTCTAGTGAAAAGTTAAAAATTTCATATGAGTCGCCCTTTGGTAAAACTTTTAGAGATTATAGACTTGCTCTCGAGCTGTCAGATGAGCTTTTTATTGAAATAGATAAATTTTGTAAAAATCTAAATATCAGTTGGTTTTTATCAGTATTAGACATCAATTCATTTAATTCCTTAGAGAAAATTAATCCTTCAATGATAAAACTTCCTTCAACGATATCAGAACATAAAGATTTCTTAAATCATGTAGCAAAAAATTATAATGGAGATTTAGTAGTTTCGACTGGATATACCGATATCGTTTATGAAAAATATATATTGGAAAATTTTACCAACAATAAAAAAATGTATATGCTTCACTGTTTATCATCATACCCAGCACCGGAGTCTGAAGTTAATATATCAGTTATAAAACATTACAGTGAATTATCTAAAAAATATAAAAATATTATTCCAGGCTACTCAAGTCATGATATTGGATCAATATGTTCTCAGCTTGCGGTTGCAGGAGGGGCAAAAATGATAGAAAAACATGTTAAATTAGGAAATGTTTCATGGGCACATTTCGATGAAGTTGCACTTGATTTAGCTGACAATTCTTTTAAAAATTTTGTAGCAGATATAAGGAGAGCGGAAAAAATAATGGGCTCTGAGGAAAAAAAAATTCAAACATCTGAGCACCATAAATATTGGACTTAGATCTCAAAATAATATCGTAAATGCTATCGAGGCTATTGTAATAGCTCTTCATGAACTTGTTTTAGTGCTCTTCCGACTCTCAAATATGCTTTACCATCTTGAAAAGGATCTAAATATTTATGTAATTCTTTACATTCTTTTATCTCTAAACCTTTTCCAAGAATCTGTTTTTCAATCGCTAATTCTAAGTCAACTATGTTTCTAAAAACTACCTTACCAAGAGCCTTATTAGCAAATTCATTATTAACAAACTTTGTTAAATCTGCATGAAAGCTTACAGTTCCAGCAAAACAGCATTCAGCTGCAGCGGTATTGATACCAATTCCAATAGCTAAATCACTGTAATATCCAACATCATGGGGTGGTATTTGTTGATTCAAATCTACAAATAATCTTAATCTTTCTTTATCAATAAAATTTTTAATATCTGGTATTTGTTTAGTTAGTTCAGTTAATTCTTGAAATTTTTTTGGTTTTAAATTTAAAATAATATTATCATATTTTTTTAATAATTTTAAGAACATCCCATATATACTTTTTTGCATATCAGGAGAACACGCAATATCTTTTCCAATTGAATTATCAAAATAGGTTATAACAAAATTATTCATGTTTTTATTAAATTTTGTATATTCTTTTTTTTTAAACATATAATCTGTTAAATAGCCAACAATTAGAGAATTTGATTTACCAAATTTTGAAAAATTTAAATCTATAAAATGTTGGCTCCAAGCAAAAGATAGATGATAACACTTCTGACCCCATAAAGTATATATTGGATAATTACTCCAATGAGATCCTGCATAAATACCTTTAATATTATCTAATGCCTGATATTTCATTAATTTATCGTTATCTATATCAAGCATACTCCATAAAATTTTTACTCTTAATGATCTATAAATTGCCTCAAAATAATTTAATCTAACTTTATGCTTCACCTCTAAAAAATTTAGCCAGGTATCTAAGCTATTTTCTTTAGTAAAAAAAAATAAAGACATATAATCAAAAAAAGTTGAAAAATAATATTTTAATCCAAGTTTGATTATTGATAATCTTTTAATTAGAAAAAAAAATCTGGTTGGCCGTTTGAGTAGATATTTTATAGTTGTTTTGAGATGTATACCTGTATTTGCTATTTCATCAAAAGACTTATCATCATAATCTCTTAGCGCAAAACCTATTACTGACTTGGGATCAATATTAGAGTCTCTAAGCCAAAATAAATCATTTTTACTATTATGTCTAAATTTAGCAGTTATGAGCTCAACACCAATATTATTGTTACTAATTTTGGGTTTATAAAAAATTAATAACAACTCTCCTAAAAAACCCATTATCCAATCTGAAAAGAAAGTTATTTTTTGTCTTAATAGGCTTTGGTGAATATATTTATCAAAATGATAGTCTCTTCTGTATATCACTGAATTAATTAAAAAATTACGGTATTTATTGAAATAAATTTTTAAATTAGGGTTTTTATTTAAAATAAATTCATTTAAAGGGCTTGAGCGGAAAATGAATATACTTTCTTTCTCGCATCGAAAATATTTAGCTATGGACAACATAGATAATGGTCTATGTAAAAACAAGAATGTGGATCCTTTGATATACTCTAAATATGATTCATAGCTAATATTATTAGCATTTGAATAAGATTTAGCTTTTTTTTTAATTTTATTAGACAAAATAAAATTATTTGAATATTCAGTAATTAATATCTGAATATGCTCGAATAGTGATACTTCATTTATCCTAATCTCAGATTCGTTGATAAAATTAAATTGTAATATAGGGATTTTAATAATTTTTTTAAAAAAAAAGTTGATAAATACTATGAATGGTTTTGAGCAATTAAAATATATAATTTTTTTTATATTATTTCTATGACGGTAAATTTTATATAGCGAGCTAAGATTTAATAAATCAACCCAAATTATTTTTTCTCCAGCATTTATAGACATTGATTTTATGAGATTAAATTTTTTGCAACCTCAAAATCAAACTGCTCATCTATATCAACAGATACTGACTTATCCATTTTAAAAGCAAAAATATTTTCTTTTAAAAAAAATGTTTTTTCTTCTAAGAGCTTTGAAGTTTTACAAATATAAATAGCGCCATTCAATCTGTAATACTTATCTAAATCTTGACTTCTTTTATTAATGACTTCTTCGCTTATAAAATTTTTCATAGACAGGCTATCATCTAATGTATTTGTCCATAAAGGACTATGATCAGCTTCACATACGCTTATTATTGCGTCGGCATTCTTTTCTTCAAGAAATTCTATTGCATTATCAATATGTTTTTCATTTCTCAGAGGGCTTGTTGGTTGAAGTAAAACTTGATAATCATATTTTTCTATAAAGTCTAACGCATGAATCAAAGCATCAAAAGTTCTTGAGGTATCACTTGCAAGATCAACAGGTCTTTTAACAGAAGTGGCTTTTAACTTCTTAGAAATATTTAAAATTTCATTATCTTCACTAGTTACCAAAACTTCATCTATGTACTTACTTCGCTGACTAGCCTCAATAGTCCATGCAATAAGAGGTTTGCCACAAAAATCTAAAGTATTTTTACGATGGAGGCGTTTACTTCCCCCTCTAGCTGGGATGAAACTTAAAAAAGATTTATTTTTATACATTAAAAATGTCTTTCATAATCATTATTTGCTTTTTTGTAATCATTAATTTTACCTATATCCAACCAATACTCCCCTAATGGAAAAGAAATAGTCTTAAATTTATTTTTAATCATTTTTGTAAAAAGGGACGGAATGTCATAAGTCTTTTTTGGAATTAATTTTATACATTCAGGGTTAAGTATATAGATTCCAGCATTTACATAGAATTTATGCACTGGTTTTTCTGAAATTGACTTAATATTTTCGTTATTAATTTCTACCTCACCATACGACGACTGAAAATTATATTCAGAAATACACATTGTAGCATTAGCATTATGATAATTGTGAAAATCTAGCATTTTTTCGAAATCGAGATTAGTAAATAAATCTCCGTTAATAACGAAAAAAGGTTCCTTGGGTTTTGTTTCAATAAGACTAAGAGCTCCAACAGTTCCCATTTTTATTTTTTCTTCAATATATTTTATTTTTACTCCGAAACTAGACCCATCACTAAAATAATCCTTAATTACTTTTGATTTATAATTCACACAAATTACAAAGTTTTCATATCCACAATTTTTAAATCTTTCTATAATATGTTGAATAATTGGCTTATTCCCAACTTTTAGCATAGGTTTTGGAATATGTTTCGTAAGTGGTCTCAAACGAATACCCTCTCCCCCTGCCATTATAAAAACTTTATTAGAGCTATTTTTATTATTAATTAACTCCTCTAATATATGAATACCAATTACTTTATTATGATTGTCTACCAAAGGAATTTGGAATATTTTTTTAGAAAGAGCAATTTTCAATAATTTTTCTCTAGTATCAGTTTTTTTCGCAATTGTAGGTTTTTTGAAGACAATTGATTCAATTGGGCTGTTTAAACTAAGACCTTTAAGAAAACCTCTTCTAATATCACCATCAGTTAAAGTTCCTAATAATTTATTATCTTTATCAACAACTAAGACTATTTTCATTGCCCCTTTAGATAGAGTGTTTAAAGCTTGTTTAATTGAAGAATCTAATGAAATTTTTATCTTTTCTGCACTTTTCATATTATCTCTTTAAGTAAAATAAAACTTTCTGCAAACTTACATCCTGAAGTACCACCTCTGTATGTTGCTAAAGCTTTAATATTTTTATTACTTCTAGGAAAGGGGTGATTATGAATTTCACTTTTATAAACTTTCATAATTTGAATTTTTTTTTTTATAAATTTGTCTATATTTACGAAAGTATTAGGTACAAAACTATCTTTTTTAATACTTGGAGCAAAGTCTGTCTCACTTAAAGTTTCCATCATATAAATTTTTTTAATAAATGGGTATCTAAACGATTTAGTGCAACTATAGCTGGCCTCAAATATTTTTTTGTGATCTGTATGAACGTCTTCTTTGAATGGAAGGTAAATTATGTTTGGTTTTATTTTTTTAATTAATTTCGAAATCATTTCAATAATTTCACTTATACTAAATTGATCGACCTTAGTTGTTTCTAATGGAAGTCTGTTGACACTATTGAAATTATAAAGCTTAGATACTTTGTTTATCTCTTTTTCTCTAATGTTGTAATAACTGTGATTTTTATTAAGAGATGAACAAATAAGCCAATGTATTTCATCGCCTTTAGACTTATGTTTTAAAAGAGTGCCTCCACAACCCAGAGTTTCATCATCTGGATGTACAGCAATTGTTAATATTTTATTCATTTTAAAAACCTAAATTTTTTTTTTCATAAAGCTAATCTATAAAATATGCATCTCAAAATAAAATTAATTCTTAATATTAACCTTTAATTTTTAAATACCATTAAGTATCAAGCTTTTTAAATTAAACCAATCAACGAATTATTTATTAGAAAAAGTTGTTAATAAGTAATGTGCTTTTCTAATAAATCTTTACGATTAATATTTTTCATGATGAAATCTACTGATTTTTCAACCATACTTCCATCACCATATATATTTGAAGTTTCATTATCTATTTTGTTAAGAAATTCCTGGCTTGTAGCCTTTTCTATTGCCTCAATAATCAAATTTTTATCAGAACCAGTAAACAAAACATTATTTCCATGAAGACGTCCTTTTTGCCTTTCACCAACATTTATTGCAGGTTTTTTAAGAAAATTAGCTTCTAAAATACCTAAAGACGAATTTCCTATTATAAAATTAGAATTTCTTAGAATATTTATAAATTCAAGTCGGGGTAAATTTTTATATAAATATCCTGCATTTTCGTTTTTCTTTAAAAAGAATTCAGAATGATTTAATATTTCAAATTGACCAGGATCAGAATTTGGGGCCCCAATTAATATTTTAACTTCTTTCTCATAGAGTGCATTTAAAATATTTCTATACTCTTTAAGAGCCTCTTTTGGGGAAAGAGAGCTCATAACATGGTAAATTAATACTGCATATTTATTATTAAGAAATTTACGTGGTATTTGAGTAATACTTTCTAAAGAAATTTTTGGAGTTAAGGCAATACTATCTAATCCTGGATTTCCAACAAATTTAATACGATCTTCTGGCTCACCCATTTTTATTAGGCGAGATTTATGTTCGTTTGCAATAACAAGATGAAGTGAAGAAAGCTTTGAGATAGCGTGTCTCACTGGCTCATCTACATCGCCCCCATTTGGATAACAATTATCGCCTCCTGCAATATGCAAAGTTGGTATATTATTATAAGCACATGCTATTGCAGCTGCCATTGGCTCTTCTCGATCTCCTAAATAAATTACCAAACTAGGATTGATTAATGAAATTGACTTATTTATGTCAAGAACTGTTCGTCCAAACGCTTTTACTCTTTGATTTGTATCATCATAAAAAACTGATTTAAAACTTGTATCAATATTAATTACTTTAAATTTATCTTTAACAACGATTTTATAACTTAAGTTATGATTTACAGAAAAATGAGGCTCACATAAATGAAAATATATATCGAAGTTTTTTTTTGTTTTAAGGGACGATGCTAATGGTTTTAATAGATCGTAGTCCGATCTGATGCCTGAAATAAATAAAATTTTATTTTTCATTTTTATAATTCTCTAAGACTAGTATTTCTTAAAACGTGATTGATTGCATCTGCACCCTTATAAATTAAAAGGTCGATAAAAGCACCTGTACGAATTTTACCAAATTGATATTTCTGGAGATCATCGTCATAGTCTAAAGTTTTTAAAAGAATTTTTTCTTTGCGAAAACGTTCAATATCCATATATCGCATAGAGCCCTCCCCAGTACCAGTAATGTAAGTACTTGCATTAAAATTTTGTAAAATATTAATTATACGATCAAGTCCTTTATAACTATTTTTAAAAGTAGATGCTCGAACTATTTTTGTTTTAAGTTTAAGATTTTTTTTTATCAATTCGAGATGAGAGATACAGTAATTTGTAAAATCAGATCCAATGTTATTGATTTCATATAATTGGATTAATTCATCAATAAAATATGGATTATTTGATTTACTATATGCCATCTTAATAGTTTTAGCATGCTTATCATACCAGTTAGTTTTTAGATTAATGTTAATTTGAAAAAATTTACTACCAAGAGAATATTTTTCTAATGGCAAGGTAAGTAAAATAGAATTGTTTTTTTGATATATGTAATTTCTATTTGTATAAGATTTACCTCCAGGATATTGAACATTATCAAATACAACAAAAACATCACTATGAATGAGTTTAGCTATGTAAGGAGTCCATGGTAAATACATTGGTTGATGAATACTAACTTTCATTTTTGTGCACTTATGATCCAATGTGAATTTAATCGGTTTCCACTGTCATAAGTCCATCGATCACTATTTAATTCAATAAAGTTAAAATTTAGAAATAAGTTTTGAATTTCATCTTGTGACAGAAATGTAAGGATGCATGGATTTGAAATTTTATCAAATTTTTCATTGTATTTACGAGTATTGGAATCAATTTTTTTACCAAGTGAATATACATAATCATCAGTGTTTTTAAAAATAGAAAAAAAATAACCATCTTTTTTCAAAGAAAAGTATATTTTAGGAATAAGAACTCTTAGTTCATTAAGAGTTATATGTTGCAATGTTGAAACATCAATTACTGCATCGAATTTATTAAACTCATATTCAAAATTTCTTATATCTGAGAGTCTGAGATCTGCTTTAAGTTTATGTTTCTTGATGAGTGTATCAGTTTTAGCTATACAACTTTGAGATCCATCAACAGCTATAAGATTATTTGTACTTTCAGATAGAAATCTGGTATTTCTTCCTCCCCCACATCCTAACTCTAAAACTGATGGGTTATTAATTTTTGATAAATTTTTCATATAAAATCTGATCAGAGCTTCAGAAGGATAAATAGCAGATACTCTATTTCCATAATCTTCCCAGCCTGATAAATCATTCATTGGAATGATCCTCTAATTCAGAAATATCAATTAAATCATTTTTTTTATAAGTTTTTTTTGCAATAAGGCCTATTAATTCATAAATTTTCATCGGAGAAATACCATAACCAGGCCTCATTGTTGTTAAGTTTTTCGACGAAAAAATATCTCCAATTTTAATTTCATTTAATGCAACAATAGATTTTCTAGCTTTTGGTAGGTTTTCTTTTTCAGATTTACGAGGACCTATATCTGAAATTCCAAGAGATTTTTCCACATCTCGAATTTGACTAACCATATTTTTAAGCTGCTCTGAGTCAATACTTGCTTTATGGTCTGGACCAGACATATTTTTATCTAGTGTGAAATGTTTTTCGATTAAAGTTGCTCCAAGTGCAACTGCAGCTATTGGTATATGAATGCCAACTGTGTGGTCTGATAAGCCTACTTTGACTCCATAACGTTCACGTAAACTTTTCATTGCTCTCAAATGTACATCATTAAACGGTGTTGGATATTGTGAGGTACATAACAATATAGATATTTTTTTTTTTGATTTTCCACTTTTTGAAAGAATTTTAAAAGCATCATCAATTTCGGTAATTGATGACATGCCAATTGAAAAAATTATATTCCAATTTTTTTTTGAAATAGTCTCTAATAGTGGACGATCTGTTATATTTCCAGACGAAATCTTTACAAAACTTGAATTAATACTATATAAAAAGTCTGCTGATGATATTGAAAATGGGGAGCATAAAAATCTAATATTTTTTTGTGCACAGTGTTTCGATAGTTTTATAAAATCACTTTCACGTAATTCTAGCCTCTTAAGCATTTCATATTGTGTTTCATTGTTATCTGTATTTTTTTTTTGATAATTTGCTTTAGTTTCTGTTGGTATCACCAGTTCAGATGCATTGAAATATTGAAATTTTATAAAATCAGCTTTGGAATATGACGCTTGGTTTACCATTTCAATAGCAGTTTCTAAGCATCCGTTATGATTAACTCCTGCTTCTGCTATGATAATTGTTTTCATTTCAATTTTTAATTATAGAACCAGCGGGAATTATTACATTATCTAAAACCTCTGAGTCTTGATATAAAATAGAACCAGATCCAATAAAACAGTTTTTCCCTATTTTAACATTTCCATTAAGGATCACGCCGGTTGAAATATGGGTATTTTTTTCAATAATACATCCATGTTCAATGATTGACCCAGAATTAATGATGCAATTATCTCCAATGAAAGTTTGAGCATTTATAAAACTTTGAGCATGAACAGAAGTGCCCAATCCTATATTAACATGTTTTGAAATATTTGCAGAAGGAGAAATTAATGGGGGAATTTTAAAATCAAGAGTTAGTAATTTCTCATAAACATTTTTTCGAGGTAAATGATCCTTAATTTGTCCTATTCCATTAAATGCGAAATCAATTTTTTTACGCAGTTTTGGTAAGTCTAAGTCAGTGCCAATTGTATCAATACCGCAGATAGTATTATTTTCTCCGTCTATGGGTTTAATAGTGCCTAATATTCGATAGTTTAATTCAAATAAAATATCAATGATTGAGATAGCGTGACCTCCATTACCTACAACTATAGCGTCAGGCATTTAACTCATATTCTAAAATTAGTAGTAGAGATATTTTATTAATATTCAGATTATTGTGATATAAATTCGTGGACATTTCTTATTAAATAATATTAACTTATCAATAATTTTATTTGTTTCCATTACAAACTATTACTGCTTCTTTAATTGTTATTATTTAAAAATTTTAAATAGATAATTCCACCTTGACTTACTAATGCTAATATTACCTTTTTGATCTATTTGTTGATGAGGAGCTTTTTTTATACACTTAAAACCCAAATATTGCATTTGTTTAACTAAATCATTAGGTTTGACAAAAAATCTATTTTTTGGCTCAATGATAAATGGTTCTTTTGTAAAAAGGCACCTAGTAACCTTTAAAAGGTTTTTGAAAAATGCTTTTTGGCCTCGATTTTTAAAAACCCAAATAAGCCAACCAACTATACTGTCAGGGTCATAATTTCTAGAACCCAATTCATCTATCTCAGGTATCTCCCCAAGATATAGAGTTCCTCCATTCTTTAACAAAAATTTTATTTCTAAGAATATTTTTATTGCCTCTGATAAATTTTTTGCGACTCCATGTAAGACACTATTCAAAACCACTAAATCAGCTGAGTCTTCTTTGAAATTAAGTTTTTCCAAGTTTCCTACTCTAAGGTCAATTCGAAGATCATTTAATAAAGAATTTTTTTTAATGTGTTCTTGAACATTTATAATCTCCTCATGATTTGGTAAAATACCAATTAAATTGCAATTAGATATATCCGAATAGATTTTAGAAAGTTCTCTAAAAAAACTACAATCACCACATCCAATATCAACTATTGTGTCTTTAAATTTAATTTTCAAATTTTTTGCAATGTTAGCAGCTATAAAATCTGTCAGGTAAGTCAAATCACCTCGGCCATTTAATTCATTGATATTTTTTGCATAAGAACGGAATTTATAAGCCTCTTTCAAAGAGTTGGCTTTCAAAATAGTCATAAAAAAATTTTACTACTCAAATATAAAATAATTTATTCATTTTCTTTAATATAAAGATCTAACTTTAAGATTAGAATTAATTAATTTGTTTTAATTAGAACTTAATATATGTTAAGACTTTGAAATACTATAAAATTTTAAAATATAAATTTAAAAGAATTTGTTTTACAGTTAATTTCGAGACATAACATGAAAAATTACCTCAAATATATCTTAGGCATATCTTTTATTATGCTACTCGTGATTACGTTCGCCTCAATTGTTTTTCTTTATGAAAATAAAAATAAGATAAAATCATATCTTTTGAACAATTTTATTTTAGAGAATGACTACAGCCCTATTGAAAATAATGTTTATTGGGCAAATGAAATCATGAATGGAGGATATATTTTACATTTTCGTCATGCTGAAAGAGACAAATGGATAGACGTACAAATGTATGATGCGTTAGAAAGCGATGTTCATACAAATGGTTTAAACGATAGTAGGTATGCTGAAAATGATTATTTTGCAAGAGCTGTATGTTTAAACGATAGGGGTATAGTACAAGCAAAGGCAATGGGTGAAAGTATTAAACATATTGGTCTCCCTATTGGAAAAGTAGTATCTTCAGTATCTTGTAGAGCAAGACAGACAGCGGAGCTAGCATTTGGTGGTTATGATGAATTAAAAAGAATTCTCGTTCATAAAGGTCCATACCTTGAGGATGAAAAGGAGCGAATTAAAAAGTTAACAGATCTTTATCAAAATTTAGAAATAGAAGAAGGGACAAATGTAGTTGTATCTGCTCATAACTCTGTAATTCATTGTGAAATGTTCATAAATAATCTTTGCCCAAGAATATTAGATCTCGAAGAGGGTGGTTTTTATGTAATAAGCAAAAACAAAGAAGGTTTAAAATTTGAATATGAATTCCATAATTTTAGATTTTTTAATGAAGTCTTCTATAAAAGATAATTATTTAATTAATAGTTTGTAAATTTAATTCATTGCTGTTTACAAATTAATTTAATTATATTGTAGCGCTGCTAGGTATGTTTACTACTCTATCACTTAACCAAATTGAGTTTTTTAAGTCATCAGACTGTGAGTCCTTAAACATAGGGAGTTTATTCATTAGTGTCCAAATAGGCCTAGTCACAACACCTTTTGAATTAGTCTCTTCTAAAAATTGATTTCTTTGTTTTTTATTTTCAAAAATAATTGAATTTAACCAATAGTTTGCTTTACTATTTTTTGGTTCTTTAAAAAAAAGATATTTTGAGTCTTTGAAAAAAAGTTCATATTTTTTAGCTAGCGAACGTTTTATTAAAATAAATTCATCTAGATTTTCTAATTGTGCAAGTAACAATGCTGCATTTAAATTTGGTAAACGATAATTATACCCAACTTCATCATGATTAAAATTCCACATATGAGGTACTTTGGCAGTTGTGGTTATATGTTTCGCTTTAATTGCTAAAGATTTATTGTTAGTAATAATACAACCCCCTCCACCAGCTGTTATAATTTTATTTCCATTAAAGCTTATGATACCTAACTGACCATAGGTACCTGTATGTCTATTTTTGTAATAACTTCCCAGACTTTCAGCTGCATCTTCAATCATGAAAATATAATATTTTCTTAAAATTTTCTTAATTTCTTCAATTTGACAAGGATGTCCATATGAATGCATTGGTATACATGCCTTGATTATTTTTTTAGTTTTTTTATTAATACACTTTTTATTTTTAATAGTTGTATTATTTTCCAAAAAATATTTTAGTGAAATTGGAGACAATCCCATTGTTGACTTATCTACATCGAGAAATATTGGATTAGCTCCACAATATCTAATAGCGTTACAAGAGGCAACAAAGTTTAATGACTGAGTAATGACCTCATCGCCTAAATTTACTCCTGCTAAAACTAATGATGTATGAATGGCAGAGGTGCCATTAGTTGTGGCGACCGCATATTTTGCACCAGTATATTTTGCAATTTTTTTTTCAAAATTATCAACAAATTTACCTACAGATGAAACGAATGTAGAATCAATACATTGGTTCACATATTTTTTTTCGTTACCAATAAATTTAGGTTCATGTAAAGGAATTATTTCCTTAGTATTGTATATTTCTCTTACAAAATTAATGAATTCATTAAACATTATAAACTTCGTGTTTATATTTTTTTAAATTTTCTGGCAAAGTAATCCATTCAATAGTTTTTTTAAGACCATCTTTAATATCAACCTGCGGCTTATAACCAATTAAATCTTTAATTTTTTTATTATCACATAACAGTCTAAAAACTTCTGACTTTTTTGGCCTTAGTCTTTGATTTTCAATCGTAAAAGTAACATTGCTTGACATCAATTCTTTAATTAAATTAAGTATTTGATCGATACTAATTTCTAAGTTTGAGCCAATATTAATAGTCTCACCTATTGTCATTTCACTTTCTGCTAACATGATAAATCCACGACAACAATCTTTTACATAATTGAAATCTCTTGTAGGGGTAGTATCCCCTAATTTTATTTCTTTTTTTCCTGATGCAATTTGAGTAATAATGGTGGGGATAATTGCTCTAGCTGATTGCCTAGGGCCATATGTATTAAATGGTCTTGCTATGGTAATAGGTAAATCAAAAGAATTATAGAAGCTCATAGCTATTGCATCAGCAGCAATTTTAGTTGCACTATATGGAGATTGTGGTTGCAAAGGATGTTTTTCATCAATTGGAACATATTTAGCTGTTCCATATACTTCACTCGTAGAAGTATGAATTAGTCTTGAAATTTGATTTTCTTTTGCAGCCTGACAAATATTTAAGGTTCCCTTTATATTAGTTTCGACATAACTTTCAGGAGAAGTATAAGAAAATGGAATGGCTATCAATGCAGCTAAATGATAAATAACATCAATATCCTTTGTAATATTTTTACAAAAATGAGGGTCCCTAATATCTCCTGATATAACATCAACATTATTTTTTAAATTTATATTTTCAAGCCAACCCCAGTTATTAAAAGAATTATACTGACTAAGCGCCCTGACATTATAACCTTTTTCTAAAAGCATCTCAGTTAAGTGTGAACCAATAAATCCATCAGCTCCTGTTACTAATGCTTTTTTCATGATAATTTAATATTTACTCAAATTATTATATCTTTAAAGTTGCCTATGTTATTTATGATACCTTTTTCTAGCTTTATAACAAAATTACAATTTTTTAATGTACCTAGACGATGAGCAATCATAATAGTGGTTATTTCTTTATTAGTCTCACTAATAGATTTCATCACTGCTTCTTCGGTTTGATTATCAAGTGCGCTTGTTGCTTCATCCAAAATTAATACTTTTGGATTATGATACAATGCCCTAGCTATTCCTATACGCTGTCTTTGACCACCAGATAATCTAATTCCCCTTTCACCTATGATCGTGTTATATTTATCAGGTAATTCATTAATAATGAATTCATGTAAATGAGAAATTTTTGAGACTTTTTCAATAATTTCTTGGTTTATGTCTTTATTATTTACTCCGAAAGCTATATTGGAGGCTATTGTGTCATCAGCAAGATAAATATTTTGTGGAACATATCCAATATTTCTTTTCCATGACATTAAGTTTTTTTTTGTAATGACTGTTTCATCAACTTCTAAAATACCTTTTTGAGCTTCGAGCAATCCTAGGATTATATCAATTAGTGTAGTTTTGCCACTACCTGTAGAACCCATAATTCCCACAGTGGACTTTAAAGGAATACTAAAATTTATATCTTTCAAAATAACCTTAGTTGAGTTGGGATAAGTATAATATATATTTTTAAGATTAATTACTTTATTATAAGCTAAAATACCCTTGTCTTGAACAGGTATTTTTTTATCTAGATTTGAAAAATCATCATACAATTTATTAAGGGATGGGCCAATAAAAGTAAGTCTGGTTATAGATATGTAAATTTGTTGGAATGTTGGTAATAGTCGATATCCTGCGAAAACATATAAGCTTAAAACTGGTAAGGCTGAATTAAGACTACCTTTTTGAGAAAGCATAAAAATTATTATGATTAAAATACCCCCGAAGCCAACAGCTTCTAAAATAAATTTAGGTAATTGAGAAACCACATGTGATGAAGCTTGAGTTCTAGCAAATATTTTAGCTGAATTTGAAAAGTTTTTAATGTAGTGCTCTTCATTCTCTCCAATTTTAATTTCTTTTACTGCACTAAATGCATTAATAGCTGATGAAAATCTCAATTCGTTATTCTTAAGACGTTCTTTTCCAATTTTATTAATGTATCCTTTTAGAAAAATAATAATTAATCCATAAGCTCCACCTAATGATATTCCTATGATTATTGCTAAATCTAAATTAACTACCACCAAAAGAGATATAAGTGCAATTGATAATAAAACTCGAGTTATTAGTTCAATTAAAGGGCCTATGCCATTATTTATCAATTGTGTTACCTCAGATAAAAGTGTCTTTCCGAGTTCTGCGCTGTTTCGACTTAGAAACCAGCTATACGGCTGATGGAGATATCCCTCTATCAATTTTTTACATATAGAATATTCACGCATCTGGACAAAATGTAGCTGTTTGTATGTTGTTAAAGCCTTAAATATAAGAGAAATAATTAATAATAAGAATACAATTAAACCTAAAGCAAAAAGAAATTGCTGGTTATTTTCAACCCCAAAAAATTTTAAATATTCAAATAATTTATTTAAAAAAATATTCGTTTCAATAAGACTAGGATTAGTTAAAACGGCCATAAAAGGCAGTATTGATGCAACACCAACTACATCTAGTATTGACATGATTAAAATCAAAATCAATAATAAAGCTAAATGCCTCCGTTCTTGATAAGATAAAAAAAATAGTATTTTTTTTAGGGTTAACATAAATTATACTGCATTTACTTTTTTTTATAAATTGCTTTCATATTTGATTTAAAATTAACTCTTTATTCAAGGCCCAGTCTGTCATTCTCTTGATACCATCATTCATTTCAATATTTGGAAACCAATTAGAAGCCCGATTCAATTTATCAAAGTTACCAGTGTAGCCTAACACATCTCCAGGCGTAGAACCTTTATATTCTATAGTTATTGGGAAGGGTAAATTATCTTGAATTTCTTTTACTATTTCAGAAACATAGATCTTCTTATTTTTAGAAACATTATAAACATGGTATCCGGTGTATTTATCATTTAGCATTTTGACAAAAGCATCTACAGCATCATCTATATAAACTAAATCTCTAAATCTTTTTTTAGATCCTTTAATTAAAACATGCTTATTTCTAATAGCTTGGGATAAGTAAATACTCGTCATACCTTGCTGCAAGTTATCTAAATTTTGACCAGGTCCATAAATGTTGAATAGCCTCAAAGAAATACAATTTATTCCAAATTGCTCTGCAAAAATTCTTAAATATTGTTCACTGGCAAGCTTACTAGTGCCATATAGTGATTTAGGATTTGTAGGCATATCTTCAGTAAGGCTTGAATAGTTAACGGGTTCTCCGTATACAGAAACTGTGCTTGCATAAATAATTTTTTTACAACTAGATTTCTTTAAATATTCAAGTAGGAGTAATGTTGATTGAGCATTGGCTTGTAAATCATATATAGGATCAGAATAACTAGGCTCTCCACCACTTTGGCCAGCAATATGAAATATTGCATTGAAATCATATTTTTCTAAGAGCTCTATAATTTCTAAATTATGCGCTCCCATTTCAAAAAAATCTACTCCTTGAGGTATGCTTGATAAATGACCTGTAGATAGATTATCAATACCCACTACCCTATGACCTAGATCTAATAACTTTTGGGCTACTGCAGACCCAATAAAACCAGCTACACCTGTTACAAAGTAATTATAAATTTTATCAATCCTTTTTTAACCAATTCATTCCTAATTTCTTATAAAGATGTTCTGCAAACTCAAAATCAAGCATATCATCTATATCAACCGACTCTTTATTATCTAATACTATAAATTTAGGTCTATCACCCACTACATTCCCCGTTTCATACATTATTTTTTTATCAATAATTGTGATACCAAAATTTAAACTAAAAATTTCAGGTAGATCTTGACTTTTAGGAGTATTATCAATTTGATAATTTAAGGGTTTGTTATCTTTCCATAAGAATTTTTTTTCTAAACTAACTGAATTAACGCTATTGAAGCCTTCAAAATAATCTTTGATAGATCTTTCAAAGCTACTTTTTCTAATTAACGGACTAGTTGTCTGTGCTAGGATAAAGATATCTGTATCTGTTACTTCAGCTAAATGCCTCCAATGAGCATCATTAGTAACTGCAGAGCTGGCATAATAATCTATTCTTCTATGAGTATCGACATTATGTTTTTTTGCGATTTTTAATGAAATTTCACAATCTGTATTAACTATAATATTATCAATTCCATTAACTTCTTTTAGAACATTCAATTTTAAGTCAAGTAAGGTAGTATCTGCGAAATTTCTTGTATTTTTAGAAGTTACTCTTTCAGAATTTTTTCTAACTGGTACTACCGCTGTGATAATTTTTTTTCGCATCAAAGAGTTTCTTATAATGTTCGCACATAAAATAATAACAAAATAATATTTATTAAATACATGTACATCATAATTTTATTTAATAAATAAAATTCTAATTTTTTCTAATTTATACATTTATTAGTTTCTATGCATTTATTTATTTCGTGAATAACATTGTCCATGTTGAAAGCGTTATCAGATGGAGCAATATATCCCCAATTAGGCTGGATGCATTTTAAGTACTTTATGAAATTACATTTTTCCAAGTGATCGCGTGAATCATCGATAAAAATATTATGACTATTGTTATCAATTAAAGACTCAATGATGTTTCTTTTACTTTTAAATTTTGCAAAATCACTTTTATCAAAAATCTTAGATTTATCAAATTCAATACCTTCTAATAAAAGTAACTTAGATACTGAAGCCTTATCTTTAGTTGTAATGATATAAATAGTTTCTATATTTTCTTGAAATAAAAACTTGATTTTATTTAAAAAAGGATAGGCTTTATTAAGTTGAAGCCAATGATCATAAGATTTTTCCATCAAAATTTTTCGCGTTTGAAAAAAATTATTTTCAAATTCTAAATAGTCTTTTTTTTTTGCAACTGAGGTATTTTGCAAAAACGTATTAATCATAGATTTAAAACTATTTTGAGATTCTAAAACATCTAATAAATACTTATAATTCCAAGCTGGAGAAATCAAATATCTTAATTTTTTAAATTTGATAAAATGTTCTGACTCAAAATTGATTTTGTTTATTGAGTCATATAAGCCTTTAGATACAGTTGAAATAGCATAAGCTTCGTTAACAGTATCAAAAAGAACCCCATCAAAATCTAAAAAAATCAATTTTTACTCGAGTCCATTTTTTCAATATAAATTGACTTTGAAGGAAAAGCAAAAGAGCTTCTATTCTTTTCGACTATTTCTTTAATTCTATATATAAGCTCCTCTTTTATCTTTAGGAATTTATTCCAATCATTGGTATTTGTGAATGCTTGAATTAATATATCTAAGCTACTGTCATTAAATTTTTCAACTCTAACAAAAAGTTGGTAAGCATCATTAACAATAAAATTATTATTATTTTTAATATATTTCATTATTTCTTCACAAATATTTTTTAGCTGATCTATAGATGTTTCATAAGTTAAACCAATGACCCAATTGATACGACGAAATTTACGATTTGAGAAATTTATTATTGATGTATCTGAAAATACATAGTTAGGAACAGAAACAGGAGTAGAGTCAAATTTTCTAATTAAAGTTGAGCGAAAACCTATTTGCTCAACCGTTCCAGTAGCATGACCTGGTACTTCAATAATGTCATACAATTCAAATCTTTTTTCTAATATAATCATTATTCCAGATATCAAATTTTTAAACAAATCTTGCGCCCCGAGTGCAACAGCAACACCAAAAAGACCCAAGCCTGCTATAACTGGTCCAATCTTGATTCCCCAGGTATCTAAAATAGCGACTGATCCCAAGAAGAGAATTAGGTACTTCAAAGATTTAACAAGCCATAATACAAAAGCCTTAGATAATACTTCTTCTAACTTATTAAAAGCTTCTGATAATGGCGCCAAGGATTGATGTAGAAGCCAAAAAATAAAAAATGTAACTAGAGTTTGATTAATTTTTTCAAGGGTAATAGATAGCTGGCTTTCAATTTCAATAAAAAGACTTATTGATACAAAAACAATAATTAAGGGAAGGGTCTTCAAAGGTGAAGATAAAGCATCAAATATTTGATCATCAACTTTATTGCCAGTTTTTGTAACAATTTTTTTTATTTTTAAAATAATAATTTTTGCAAAAAAACCTCTTATAATAAATGCCAAAATCAAAAATGCAAAAATAGCGATAACTTCTAAAAAAGATAATCCTAAGATACCTTGATCAAAGGTGTTAATAATATGATTATTAAGTTTTGATAGAAAATCCATTGTTTTTATTACGAATTAAATGTGCTATTACAAAACCTACAGGAAAGGTTAGCAATACACTGTTCCAATTATTATAAAGACTCATATGAGGAATTAAAGGCCAGAAATAAATTAACAAAATTAAAATATATAAAAATTTATCAGGTGAAATTAATTTTTTTTGATTGTTTTTTAAAAAATAGAACATTTGTCTCAATCCTAAAAAAGATAAATAAAAATAGAGAATTATAATAAATACAAAACCAACAATTCCTAATTCTGCTAAAATTTGCAGATAATAATTATGAGGATGGGTGGAACAGGATCTTTTTTTATATTTATATTCTTTTTTAGAACAATTATAACGAAATGTATTTGTTCCTATTCCAAATAATTTATTATTATTAAACATTTTTAAAGCCGATACATAATGTTCCTCATGATGATCGCTATAGGGTAAGAATGAATATTTTGTCTGATTAGTCTGTTCAATGGTTAAATCTATCATTCTTTTTTTTGCATCCATATTAAACTGATGAAAACCAAATATGATGATGAATATTGAAAAAAAAATTAATAATAGTTTGGTCATCTTAAATTCAGGAGTATAAATGTGAACCAAAATAATAAATAAAATTGAATAAAAAAATGAAACCCTCTCGCCCGATAAAAAAATAATTGATGCTGGAATTACAAGCAAAATGTATAGCATAAATAACATTTTTTTTGTCTTTTTATAATTTTGGTATATCAGACTAAAAGCAACCATAGATATGAATCCAAGATATCTGCCCAATACAGGCTCTTCTCCAAATAAGCCAGTTAATCGCAATGAATTAAATTTAGAAGTTCCAATTAAGTTCTTGCCATAAATATATTGAATTAGAGCATCAAAACTCACTATAATCAAACAAAGTACTAAGACTATTATTAAACATTTAATGATGTGTTTGTTTTTATTTAAGAGGTATGCGACACCAAAGGCAAAAAAAATATAACGAAAAAAGAAAACACTTCCCTCATTAGTTAAAGAGTCTATTGCCATATCTGTAAATAAGGATCTTGCAATTCCATAAAAACTGAAAAGTGTAAATCCTAGAAAAATTAAATTTTTGTAATAATAAAAATTCTTTTCAATTATTGATTTAATTAAAAAATATAAAGCTATTAAGGATAAAAAGATATCTGGTAAAGCTGGACCGGTAATTAAAGCTAATGGTAAAAAAATTAACAGTGTTGAAAAAAAAATAATATCTAATGATAGATATCTATCAAAAAAAAAATTTTTAAAAGTCAAAACTATCCAAGGAAACATCGATTTAAATTAGTTAAGTTTTAAGTTAATTAATATAAAAAAAAACCGGGCAAGACCCGGTTTTTTTTAAATTATCTTAATGCAAAATATTTTACATCATGCCTGGCATGCCGCCGCCCATGCCACCCATGCCACCC
>CEWG01023017.1_pt1 | contig 32164 bp, 52 predicted proteins | sample 361411 | NCBI WGS metagenome assembly CEWG01 (sample SAMEA2622173, study PRJEB7988) | marine metagenome | biome: marine biome (ENVO:00000447); feature: surface water layer (ENVO:00002042); material: "saline water (ENVO:00002010), including plankton (ENVO:xxxxxxxx)" | depth 5 m | reverse complement strand
AGGTTCATTAAGAGCATTAAGACAAGGATATGTTCTAAGAGTATATGCGGGGTTTTCGGAGAGTTGTTGGTATATATCTGTATAACTAAATGGAGTTCCGATAACTCTTAGAGAAGCGGTATGGTGAAGTGTTGGTATCATGTCACCATAAAACCAATCTGTAACCTTTTGAATTCCTGTCATACTAAACTCTTTCAAAGGGTCGTCAATGATAATCTCTTGAGGGTGAAGTCCACGAATCTGTGAACCGACAGAACGCTCTAAGATTTGATTACCATTAGTAAGTGTAATATTTCCTATCGCCCATCCCTTAGCAGGTTTGAATTTTTTAAGCATAGGGTGATTGAATAGTTTATCTATATCTCTCATGTGAACCAAAGTCTGCTTTTGGTTAGAAGAAATGTATAGCATTTGATATGGTGGCTCTCTAAAAATTAAATTCCACACAACCCAACTGTGCATAAAGACAGATTTACCGTGACCTCTTGAACAAATGATAACAGTTCTTTGAGTATCGTTCATTAACTCTAACCACTCTTGTTGATGAGTTGCGAACTCCCAACCCAAGACATTTTGAAAGAAATATGGAAATGAGTTTTTAGATAACTCCATATCCATTTGATGCTCAAAATTAAAACTATCTAAATCCATATTATCACCCAAATATTCTTCTCAAAAAAGTTTTATTCTCTTTTGATAAGTTCTGTATGCCATATCTTCCATAGGCATCGTTCACATTATTTATTAGCGGTTGTCTAAATTGTTTACCTCTCATACCTGCGTTTCTTGCTCTAAGACCTAACTCAAGCGCAACTATTTTGTTTTTATCTTTTAGAGATAGTGGCTTCACAGTTCCTTTAGATTTCATCTTCAAAGAATCTACCCACCTAACTAATCCTGCTATAGCATTAGTATTTGTTTTAAATGGAACATAGCCCACCCCTATTTGACCAAAATAAGTATCAACAAATTTAGCCTTTGATTGGTCAGTTGTTGCGGGGTGTGATAGATAATTCTTTAATTTTAAATATGGGTTTTTTGGGAACTCCGAAGTATAGGCGGCATATTCCTGTCTTTCGGGCTTTTTATCATATTCTTCAAATATATTTGGCATATCTAAATCTCTAGCATAAAAATATCCCTCATGCCCTGCTTCATGAGATATGCTTCTTTTAATCATTTCCTCCATTGCTTTTTCTTTTTGTTCATCGGTTATTTTTATTTTTTCTCCGCCTTTTTCATAGTCTCTTTCTTTACTACGAGCCTTCGCATTTATCGCACTTTTTATTCTAGTGAGGTAAATTCTAATTATTCCTTCGTGAGTAAAGTCATTGTAATCATTAAGGATAGTTGGAGGGATATATTGCGCCAAAGCACCTTTAGGAACATTTAGTTTTTTTTCATTGAGTTGCTTATCAGTAAGGTATTCAACCTCCGCTTTTCTAATAACACCCCACCACTTTAGCATTATTTTCACTTACCTGCTTTCAGCAATTCAAACCATTTCTTTATTCCAAAGTCATCTCCGTATCTATTTCTAAACTGTTCTATTAGTTTAGAATCTATACCCATTTCATCTTCGGGAGGTATATCAAAATTATACACTTGTCTATTCTTTTCTTTCCATGTTTCATTAGGAATAGTCTTTGCCTTAAATCCGGCAATCTTAGGTTTATCACCTATCAACTCCAATCTTTTTTCCGACATTGGCCTCCAACTCTTTGATTCTTCTTTAGATTTCATTCCACCTAATATAGCATAAGTTCCCTTATCGCTATATCCTGCAATACCAACCACTTTACCATCTACTCTTCGTATAACATATTCATCCAAGTCATACCAAACAGGAACATTCCTATTTATCTTATCATCAGGGTTATCATTATTCCAAGCACCTTCCGCTTCCATTTTAGAATGTGGGCCGGTTACTTCATCAGTCATAACATCACCTAAAGTTAGCCTTGATGAAATACACATGTTCGCTATTTATTCCATATGCTTTACTAATACTATCAAAAGAATCAATCTCATTAACAATGCCGACTAGTTCACTAGCCGACATATCAACATTGTATTTAGTTTCCATTTTTTGTAAGATAGCATCTACATCGTCAAAGTCTTCTTCATTCCTCTTAGCAAAGAATATCTCTTTTCCTTTGAGTATTCTCAAAGAATCGTGTGCCTCCAATATTCTACTATAAATGCTAGACTTGGCTATTCTATCAACTTGTTTCAAAAACTCTAAGGTTTGTTTATACAATGGTTCGTTTTCTGTTTCCAAAACCATTTGTTTTTCTCTAAGAGTATCTATTAGAATCCTAACGGGTGTCATTTCATCAACATCATCAATACCTCTACTTCTAAATGCGTCGGAGGTATCTAATCCCATAAACTTCTCAAGTATTTTTTTACCCGATGACATTGATTCTAAGCCACCAAAAATAGACGCTACATCCTTCTTTATTTGTTTCTTTATGTTGCTCTTACCTCGATATATTTCACTAAGAGCATTAACAAAACTCTCGGCTTTCTTTTCACTTTCTTTTGGGTTTGTGAATATTTCGCCGGAGTTTATTGACTCAAGGAAGGGTAGCAGTTTTTTCAATCTTCTTGGTTTAATGAATCTACTTTGCGAATCAACAATTTTATCATTCATTGTTCGATAGGCTTGATACTTTTCTCCTGTTATTTGAGTTGAAACTATAATTCTCAAGTGGCCATCTTTCGCAAATGGCAATGTAATGCCTAATGTGTTTTTAGAATGTATTGGCTCTAAAAATAATTCACCTATCATTTCCGATATTTCCTTGAAAAGAATCTTAATATCTTCGGATATTTCTTTGGAGGCTCTAGCCATGCCTCTTCTTCCCAATGTAGTCTTAACATATTTCTCATAAGCCCTATGTTGAAAATTAGAATCCTTTACCCCTTTGCCTGTCATATCTAAGTATGTTCTAAAATCAAATAGGGTTTTTTCTTCTTCTAATAATTCAGCAAACAAACGCAAAAATTCCTGTATGTTTTCTCTCTTTTCGTTTGCCCTGCTCACTTCCGAACTATACCTTTCTCTTAATGCAGGTTCTTTGAATATTTCAAAAGGTAAAGAAAAGGTAGTTTCGTTTAATTTGTCTATTGATTTAATTGTAGCCTTTAGTTTATTTAGGGTAGTTTGTGTATCTTCACCATCTAGTATTTCTTTTACTTCGTCTTTGATGGATAGGAAAAACTCTTCCACCGTTTCTACAAAATTAACATCATTAAAGGTATCAACTATTCCATCCATCTCATCCTTCAAATACAAAATAGCCAACGGGTCTAAATCTATATCTTCAAGAAGTGGCTTACTTTCAGTATTAGAAATAGAGTCTTTAGCAGACATTATATCACTAATCTCTCTCATTTCTTTTTCTTCACCCGTTTCTTTATCTTGCACTTTATCGTAAATCAACTCTATATCACTTTCATCAGTTAATGCGCTCAACGCTCTAATTTCAGTAAGGAAGTTTGTTATTAGTTTATCTGCTCTTTCATATACATCTGTTAACTCATAGGTCTTTTTTGTTGAAGTAGATATATAATTCAAAGAATCTTTATCAAATCCACCTATTAGTTCTACGAAGGCTTTGGCATCTTCGGCCAAAACTTCATCTTTGCTTTCCTGTAGTGGCTCAATCAACTTAGCCAATTCTAAGATTTTTGTATGTAAATCTGCAAACTTGGGAGACATATCTTCCCAAAACTCATAGATGCTACCTCTTTTTGATATGTCTTTTAATTTTTTATTTCCTAATAAGTAGGCAACATCAATATCTACAATTTTAAATTCAAGGAGGCTTTTATCTTCATAAGCACCCTCTATTTCATCTATAATCATCTCTACATTTTTAACAATAGTTTCGTCTTCTATTGTGTCCTTTACACTATTAAAACTATTTCTCATAACTTTAGTATCAAATAAATCACTATCATCTTTATTATCTTTTAGATTTATTAAAGAAGCATCTATGCTTAAGTTAGGGTTAGATAAATCATTTTCCATGATACTATTTCCATCAAGTTTTTTAATCGTTCTCTTACCCTTTCTTTTGAAATCTATTTGTTCGCCAAAAACACTTATTGCTTTTTGTATGTCGGTGTTATCATCTTCCTCTACAATTCTTCTATCAGCAAGAGTTAAAGTTTTCGCTAGGTTTTTCTTAACATACTCAAGAACTTCGTTGTTTATGTCTTTCTTTACTGCGAACTTAGCACCTTCGGGATATTTTATATTGGCTTTCTTTTTAATTAATTTCTTCAATTCTTTATCCCTTTGTTCGGAACTAGAAAATTCTTTATATATTTCTACGAATTGAGCCTTTATTTCTTGCAGGAATTCTTCGGGGTTGTCTAAATATTCCATCATTTCTCCTCCTTGAACAATTTTCCGTTTATCATCTGCCTTAACAAATTTTCATCATAGTATAGTGTCTTATAGTTCTCCGGCCTATTTGCTATGTCTTCTAATTTCTTCTTTAAAGATTTCTTAAACAACTCTCTTATTTTGTTTAAATCTTCATTGACTTTATTGGCAAGTTCTTCTATGGCTTCTTTAAGAGATTCATTTTCTAGTGAAAGATTCTCTCTAGCCATATCACCAACTATGTCTTTCAAAGGCTTATCCGCTTCAACAACTATTTCCCTTTCGTCGGCATCCAAGTCTTTTATTTCTACTTTCTTTTTGTATTCAGCCGCAGGGAATAGAAGTTCTACCGTGTATAGTGCGACAGCAAAAGATTGAGACTTATCCATTTTTTTAGACAATAAATTTTCTACATTTGTTTTTGATATGACTTTGCCTAATGTTTGGTCTTTGGGTAAAGAAACTAATAGTTCATAAAATGCTTTAGCGATTTCACTAGAAAAATCATCGGCTGTTATTGGTTCTAGGTCTTCTAGTTCATCAATAAATTCACCAAGTTTTTCATCATCCTCATCCCATGATTCTTCTTCTTGCATTGTCTCTCTTACAAGAGGCTCTAGCCTTTTAATGAAAGCACCTAACTCTTTATTAGTTGTAATGTATTTATTTCCTGCTCTTATCAAGTATCTACTCTTATCGTCTGTATTTTGAGTATCTAAGTTTTGAGTTCTAAACTTCCCATAAAGGTCTTCAAAGGTATCATCCTCTAAATTTTCTTTACTGAACAGCCATTTTATAACTTCTGCGTCAAACTCTTCAAAGTTTTCATCTCCGACTAATTCGTTGTATTCTTTTTCTGCTTCGGCTAATTCTTTATCATTTAACTCCGATGTCTTCTTATTTAATTTTCTAGCGGCTGTCGCTTTAGCAGAATCTAAAGAATATTTTGCAGTTCTTTTTGATAGTCCCTTACTTGCTTCAAAAAAAGCATCCGAACCGCTAGTAGTTAGTAATTGTTCAAAAAATGGGTGAATTTCTAACTTTCTTGCTCCTCTAGCCCCTTTTTGGAACATAAGATTATCAATTTTTTCATTATTTATCTTGAAAAGTAGGGGTGTTTTATCTAATTGTCGCCTTGCTCTCTTTTCTCCACGAACTTTTATACCAAATTGCATTTTGCTTGCTCCTAAAACACTCAAATATGCCTCTACCTGTTGTTTTTCGACATTTTCAGCAGTTAATTTAGTCAATTCGGCATCTTCCATAGCATATCCGCCAATTTTTGTTTTATTTTGCAGTTTTTCATCCGAACTCACTAACAATTCATACAATTCGGGATAATCAACATAAAAAAGTATTCTTGCTTTAGGGTTTGCTTTCATTTTAGCGGCTTTTTGTGAATATTTAGCCGGTTTTATGTCTGTTTCGTCTATATCCTTAAATGATTTCTTGCCACCAAGAATAATTCTTTTCTGTGTCCTTGCTTCAGCCGTAAATCCTTGTCTAAATGTCAAACGAACACCATCTTTATCAACAAACTTAGATAAGAATTCTTCTTGTTCAATTTTTTTCCTTACAGGAATGTCTACAACCTTACCATAAAGCGTAAGATTTTCTTTTATCTTGTTTTTTGACTTGAATTTGTTGCTATTTGCTGTAAATTTCTTGAAATCCCCTACCTTTTTAGCATAAACTATACCTTCAATGTTCTCAATTCCAATCACAATCAAGGCTTTGTTGAAAATAACACGGTCTTTGAAGAAATCTTGGACACTTACATTACTATCCTTAATGCTGTTTTTCAAAATAGTGGTTAATTTTTTTAGATTCTGCTGTCCTATTACCTTTCTTAGTCTATCTTTGCCTCCATCGGACAAATTTTTCTTATATTCTTCTAAAAGACTAGTTAAATCTTTTAGTTGATTTTGGCTTAATGATTCCAAATTAGCATAATTTTCTATTTTTTGAGTAAACCCAAGTTGCGGCCTACCCCCTACTTTTTTAGGAAAGTGTTTTTTAATTACAGCATCAAACCGTTTAAACACCTCTTCCAATTTAAGTTTATATTTTGCGTAGGCTTCTGTAAAGTTTCTTCTAAATATATTTTTAAATTCGTTAATATTAGAATAATAGTATTCTACATCATCTCCTCTTCTTTGACCGAACTTAGAAAAAATATCTTGTTCTGTTATTCTAATATTATCTTTTGCTTTAGTCTTACTATCCGATAGCATCTGTTGATAAGTTCCATCAATCATTAAGAAATCCCAAAATGAGGAAGTAGGAAACGGATATGTAGGCAACTTATCACCTACTTCATAGCATATCTTTCTATTTCATCTATTGCTGTCTTAACATACTTAGGGGCTGACTTCATACTATCTCTTAGTGTTGCTAAGGCTTGAGCAATCATAGCCTCATCCATATCTTCTTTAATTATATCTTGCCAATTCATTGTAATCACCGCTTCATGTGCTTTTTATTTTTAGGCGGTTCATAACCTCTTTCTCTATAAAACTCTTCAGTAAATGTAGGTTGTTCAAATCCGTGAAATGGCTTAATGTCTTTGGGTTCTTGTCCTTGAAAGAAACCAACTCCGTGAGTGTATTCAAAATTTATTTTTCTGTTAATATCCCAAATTTCATCTTGTTCGGGTGAGTCCCTAAATGCTTTATGCCATTTAGAATAGTCCGAATTGGGGTCGTACTTTTTAGGTTCTTTAGGTTCCGGCCCTAGTTCTCTTGTTAGTCTTTCTTCTAAGTCATCATACAATTGTTTTACTTTTTGGTGAAGAGGATGGTCAAATTCACTTTTCGGCCTCATAATTTTCTCTTCTGCCATATGTGCATCAATCATCATTTGAGCATCTCTTTGGCTTATTTTTAATATATTTTTCCAACTCATTGTAATTTCTCCTGCATTTCTTACCTATTTTATATTTCTAAGAAGGTCTAATAATATCTCATCTAATCCTTCTGTATGTTCAGTTTTGATATTATATTCCTTTCTTAACTTTCTAATAATCTCTCTTGCTCTTTCGATTTCTGCTTTAGAGTCATATTTTTTAATTGTATATTCCCAACTCATTGTAATTTCTCCTGCATTCTTTTCTTAATGTCTAACCAAATTTCGGGATTGTTTTGTGCCAACACTTCTTGGACTATCTGCATCTGTGCAAATATAATTGTGTCCTGTCTCTTATGTATAAGTTTGCCCTTAAACTCCATAAGATATTTTAGCGACTCTCTAACTTCTTTCGCAAGTTTAGTTAGACTATCTATTTCTCTAGGTTCTAAATCAATATCATTAAACAAATCATTCAACTTACTGTCAAGCCTTTGTATGTTAGCACTTAGTAAATCAATCTCATTAACTTCTTTCTTTGCTATCATTACTGCGGCAGACTCTTGAACAATTGGTGCTAAGTGGTGTTTCATATGTCTTTGAATTTGTTCCTTAGTCGTTTCTAATGCTTCTGCAATATCGTCACTAGAAATGTCACCGTTTGATAATGACACTTCGTAGTGCTTTCTCATTGGGTCTGTGCATAATACACACTTAGGATTACTACTATTGACATAATCTCCCATGTGATTTCTTTGGTGTTGTGCCGCAGTTCCACTTCTCCAATTGTGTCTTGAATCTAAATCATCACAAGAAACCTCACCGGCTTCCAACATTCTTTCGAGTTCTTCTCTATCTTCATGTTGGCAAAAACCACAACGCTTTCTTGTTACCATTTAAATCACCTTTTTTGTATGAATTCAAATGCTTTATCATTCAACTCTTCATTATCAACTATTTCTGTAATAGAAGCAGGTTCTCCATAATGTTCTTCTACAAGTTTCAATAAATCTTCATATAACTTTTGATATTTATATGGCTTTTCATAAAACCTAAGAACATCTTTTACATTGCTTAAAACGGCCAATTCAACTAAAACCATCGCAAACGCATTAGTTTCATCATAACTGTTGAGTTTTTCTGCTTTTCTTATTTCATCTTTCCACATTCTATCAACTCCATAGATATTCATGCCATGACTTTTGTATATCATCCTTTGGAACTTTTAACCCTTTTAGATTTAGATGCTCGCCCCATGCTAACTTCTTTGATTTACCCTTTCCAACAACCGCTACAATTAGTGATGACATAGCAGTTGCTTGAAAGGGCTTTAATGAAAATGTTTTGATTTGACCCGCAGGTGGTTCTATACCTGCTATCTTTGAAAGTGCTTCTTTACTTGTCTTTTTGTTGTCTAATGTAAACTTCATACCCGAAAAAGTTCTTGCCATTTCTGCCAACTTAGGAACTCCCTTTTGCTTAAACAAGGCCTTTCTTTTTAACAATCCTAATACATGTTTTCTAACAGGTGGGAAGATTGCCAACTTAGAAGGTAACTTAACCTGCAAATGCATATTTTCTATTGCTTTATTCGATTCACCTAAAGCAATTTTTATTATATCCTTTAGCCCAATTTTGATTAAATCTCCCCTACCAAAAAGGGCTTGAGCCAAAGGCGGGTTAGCAGTATTTGGTGTATCGCTATACCATGTCGGAGGTGCTTTCTTTCCATATTTTTTCTTATACCATTCATTTGCATAGTGGCCGTAAACCTTGTCTTTCTCTTTACCTATGGCATTACCATCAGCATCCGACTTTGCAGGAAAATTAAATACGGTATTTCTAGGATTTAAAGTGCTTGTTGCTTCCTCAAATCCCTCAATGGCATCTTGGAATTCTTGTAGTTTTTCTACATGACTTACTAACAGAATCTTATCTTCTTTGAATTCTTCCATGAATTCTTCTATGTCATCTAATAGAGTAAATGCTCCTGTGCTTCCTTTATTTGGCGACCTGTCTCTTCTATATCCACTAGTCACATGCTCTTTCAATTGTAAATATAGATTAGCAGGATGAGGCTGACCACTCTTAGTATCTATTTGTCCGACCTTCTTTCCCTCTCTAGGTTTTCTAATCCTTCTACCTTCGCTAAGTAGTTTTTTCCTACCTATTCCTGTGCATTTCTTAACCCAACCGTCATACTCATCAATGAACTTAAATGAGCCTCTAACTTCAATATCGGTTTCTCCAACCCTAATCACGGACTTTTTCTTCTCGTCTTTTCTTACCACGCTTTCCACCTCCGTATTTTATATTGAATAATTCGGGGTTAGCCCCATGACCGCCAAATGAAACTGCTCCCGACTCTTTTTCGATGATGGGTTTTTCATCCTCATCTTCTTTTTCTTTTTTAATAATAGAAAACCAACTCATATCAAGCCCTCGCTAAACTTCCTAATATTCTCTTAATACTATCCATTGTGGTCTTATGTAATCTATGATATTCTCCTGCTAAGTCTTCAAACTCATCAGCATCAATCATTTCTTCACCGTGAAACTTTCTAACCATTTCATCTAATTCTTTCAAAACATCTCTTTGCTTGCCAAAGTTATCAATGGCATTTTGCGTAGTTTGACGCTTTAGAATACTTTGCCATGTCATTAATATCTCCTCCTTTGCCTACCAATATTTTTTCTTTGACCCTTTGTTTGGAAGAACCTACTACCTTGTAGTTTCATTTCTCGCTCTCTTCGCATTTTCTCTTTTAGCATTTCTTCCTGCTTCTTTTTATATTCGGGACTTTTTAAATATGCATCACGCTTTCTTTTTATTTCATCATCATATATTTCTTTGAACTTTCTAACCTTATCTTCAAAAGTCCTTCCCTTACTTGTTACAGGTATCGTCTTGAAATCAACATCTAATAGAGTTTCAAGTAGTGCTTCAATTTCATAAGGCTTAAAATTCTTCCATCCAGTAGGGAAGTCTTTTACATGGCCTCCAAATTCTTCTGCTGTTAGTGGTTTTCTTAAATCACCGGATTTTACTCTTTTGTATGCCGCTTCTTTTCTTATTTTCGCTCTAGCATCTTCCATTATTTTATCTGCCTTTTCTTGGAACTTGGCATTTAATTTCTTAGTAGCACGAAGAACCTCTATATCTGCTAAAGTATCTTTTTTAGATTCTTTAGGTTCGTATAAAGCACGACCACTATCTATAATGTAATTGAAAGGTCTTATTTCATATCTAGTGAAACCTTCCATTTTCTTAATATTTACAAAGAAGTCCGAATCTCTCAATCTTTCTATTGTTCTACTACGCAAGCCTCCGATGACATCTATTTGATAGTAAGGTTCGTCTTTTATTTTATTTAACCTACCAATTCCACCTCTAACACCTAGACCTTCTCCCGAAATAACATCAACTGCGGAATATCTTTCTGCGGGGTCATCCTCAAGAATATCAAACATTTCTTTAAGCCTTAATTTAGGAACATACTTTTTAGAATCCTTATCTTTAGGAAATACCGTTTTCGGCATTTTAAGTATGTCAAACCAACCCATGTCTTCAATCCCTTTATTTGTGAGGCGGCTCCCCGAATCTACTATATCTTGGGGCATTTTCATATTCTTCTTTTTTGTTTTTCTCGTATTCTTCTTTGAATTTGCCTATTCCCTGTTCTAACATAAATTCTTCAACCATTCTTTTGAAAGTGTTCTTTGTGTGAATAACATCAAAAGGAGGCTTTTCGTCATCTATATCTTGCAGAAATTCAATAATAGGCTTATCTTTACCTATTAATCTATAATTCCTTTTCATTGAACTCCACCTATCTCCCAATGCTCCCTTTTGGTGCGCTCTTGTAATCATCAAAGGTTTCATAGACCTTTCAGTATCTTCCATAAGTTTCTTGCGGTCTTCTTCACTCATGGTTTTTAGTATATCTTTCCAACTCATTTCTTATCACCTGTAACAAAACACTTCTTTGACTTTGCCTCTTTCTCATCTACTTCTTTTGACTTTGCATCAAACCACTTATCGAGATAATTACACCTTGTCATATTATTCACCTTATCCAAATGTAATAACAATTTCATCTAATGTTAATCCATCTCCGTCTTTTACCAATTCCGCATCTATGTAAGGAATAAAAGTCATAGGTAATTCCTTAGTGTTAAAATTTATATCTACTTGAAAATCATCTACTACAACATCTTTATCTTGTATATCCCATTTCATATCAGCCGCATCAAAATCCTTATCAAAAGAAGCATCAACTCCCACTACAGTAATTTTGTCAATATTCGGCTCTTGGATATATACTGAATCATCACTATGCTCAAGAGTCAAACTCCATTCAATTATTACTTTTTCATAATCAGTTTCATAGACACCTTTTCCGCCAGTAATAGAATGCAATCTACCATCTCTACGCTTTTCAAGTTCAGTAGTATATGTAAAATCTTGAACTCTCGCTTTGCGTATGGCGTTTTTCCATGTCATATTATTCACCTTACTTTTTTCGTGGTACTGAAATATTGCGCTGTTCTTCCGAACCCCTAGATATTACTTTGAAGTTTCGCCCCTCTTCCATCATAAGTCTTCTTGGTAACATTATTCTTCCATTGTCACTTTCTGCAAGTAGTCCATAATCCTTGTAAGTTGGATGGTATCTTGCTCCATTAATTGTATATCGGTTTCCTTTTTCTAAGTATGCTTGCCTACTACGGGATTCCCAATCAGGAATAACAGGTAGATAATTATTTACCCTTGAGCCTGTATATTCAACAACTGAACCAAATGGTAAAGCCTCGCCATCAAAGAAACTAAAATACATTTTGTAGTCTTTGTGTCCTTTAATCATTCCTTTTCTAATTATATCTTCCCATGTCATAATATCACCTTTTATTTTAAACGACTTTTTCTAGGATTTGTCATAGCCTTGCCTCGCCTCTTTTATGTAGGCTAATCCATTTTCCATATTCCTAGAAACAGACTTCTTTATGTAGCCTATTTCCTTAAGAAGAGTATCTTTATCTGCTTCTTGTTTAATCTCATATTCAAGCCTCATCACTTGTTCGGATAATCTACCCATATTAAATTTAAAGAGTTCTAATATTTTGAAATACCTTTGGTCGGATATTTTTTCTTTTTTAATCGTATTTTCCCAATTCATTTAATTTCAACTCTTTTTTCAAAAAATGTGGCGGAATTTTTGTGGCACTAGCGTAAAAATTTTTTTTATAACTATTGTATTTCCAGAATAAAAGTTATACTATTCATTATTAACCATGCTTAGTTATAATCAAATAAACTACTATCCTTAGTATCTTTAATCTTACCTTGCATAGTCATTTTATTCTTAGCCTTAATGTCTCTAATGTATCTTAGTAATGTATTTAACTTAGTTTTAATGTCTTTTAACTCATCATCTAACTCTTCAGTATAATTACCACTCTTAGTTTTAGTCTCATTAAGTATTTCCTTAAGTTTTTGTGATATTGTATTTAACCTAGAAACTAAGCCAAATCCAATATCTTGACTAATGCAACAACCTCCTTTAACAGGTCGTAGCAATATAAGGGTAATAAAGGTAGTAGTTTTATGGGTTAATATGTTATACACAGTAGTTAATAAGTCAAAATTAACGATGAATGCTTATATTATTCAAATTAATAAAGAATAAAAATTTTGGAACAAAGCCATATGGTTGTAGAGCAACCAAATTAACAAGCATATGGTTCACTTTAAGAACCCGAATAATATACCTTGTAGGGAATAGTAACCATGACAGGAATGCATATAGAAGAAACAAGAACGATTGGTTATGGTAAATTTTGGAAAATAAGTTTTATCTTATATTCATCCAGCAATTATAGGCAAGAAAGAGAGGAATTATACATGAGGTTTTTTGATAAATGGACAAAATCGCCAATCGGTAATTTTCCCTACAAAATATCTTCAGGCAAAGTGTTGAGAATATCATTTTCCGATAAATCAGTTCCATACAGACAACAATACAATTCAAACACCCAGAAATACGAATCACATAAAACATATATGACTCAACAAGATATAGACGAATACAAAAAGTGGTTCTACGACTTATTTACTGAAGATTTGGGTATGGAAATATAGAGTTATTTCGCCCTGACGGTCAAAAAAACCCCCATTTTCTTAGGAATCTGGGGGTTTTACCTTTTTTTTCGAGGTTTGATGATGTTATATTTATTGAGGAGAGTATCATCAAACCATATGGTTCACTTTGCGGAACCCGCCATATATACTTTACAGGAAGGAGTAGGCATGTCACTGAACATAACATATCATAGGAGCATAATGAAAGAAAGTAAAGAAGATACCATCGAGGTTACTTGCTGTAGCAAAGGCAGTAAGCACTGGGAATATGCCTTAAAGGTCGTTTCCTCTATTGCCAAAAAGTCGTATTACAGCCCTCATGTTTATTTTGATTGGGGAGGCTCAAGCAAGTGTGTCATAAGAGTTAAAGGTTCATGGAATGCTGAATCAATGAGTAATTTCTTAAGAAAAGCATCAAGTGAAAGAGCAATCGAAAGCGGTCTTTTTAATGGTCGAAGAACTTGGGTCTTCAATCATAAAACAGAAGATTGGGAGCGATTCAATGAGGAAGAAGTAGATAGTCTTCCAAGTAATATCTACAGTTTAGATTTGTCGGAGTAGATAAATACGGTTAAAAAAACCCTGCAAGGTTTCGGCCTTGTGGGGTTTTACCTTTTTTTGGTCAAGGTTTGGTGTTTACGCTACGCTCTAAATTCATTATATAAATTACATTTATTATATGAATTTACACCAAACCATATGGTTCACTTTAGGAACACAGAATATATATCTTCCATCAAGGAGTAAGTGTCTAACCGGTATAATAGACAAAGACTGACCGGAGTTAAGCGGCCTATCGGCTTAACACTATGGCCTAATGACGAGAGGAAACTTGGAATAGAGGTAAAAGTGGCTAGAAAAACATGGCGATGGATATGAACGCCCATATCCAACAAATCAAGTGTTTTTTGCAGGACTAGGGGATATAGGCTCTCCCCTAGTCCAAGTTTTTTTTATTGAGGTTTGAGGTCGTTTTATACTTATTACTGTTAGTAACCTCAAACCATATGGTTTACTTTGGAATACCCGTTTCATATAGTTATGTAGAAGGAGTATGCATGTCGAGCGTATTAGACAAATTTGAGCAAGAACTAGCGAACACCAATGTAGTTGAATATGTGCAATCAGCAAACGGAGACATCAGTGCTGAAAAAATCACTGAAATGTCAAATCGTAGAAATACACTACATAAAATAATTGATGCCATGAGCAAAATGAAGTTGAGTGAATCACTTTGGAATAAATTTAATCATGAAGAAATCGAAGAAATAGCAACTGCATTCAACAATGTTTTAGACAGTTTCCGAAGAGAAAATGATGGACTATACCAAACTATCCAAGATTGGGAAGAATGGGCAGACAGCCGACCTTACTAAGGTCAAAACGGTCAAAAAAACGACCCTGTATTTAGGTGCAGGGTCGTTTTACCTTTTTTTATCGAGGTTTGAGGTCGTTTTAATTAACTTACTAGATAGTAACCTCAAACCATATGGTTCACTTTGAGAACTCGGATTATATACTAAACAATAGGTAGGTGGTGCTTCAAGGGGTTGAAGTGTAATTATCATTGAGGTGAAAATTATGAATATGGAAAAACTAGAAACTAATAGAAATAACATACGAACATGGATGAAGGAAAACGAAAGCCCACTTAATGATGCTTTAGAGGGTCTACTCGTAGCATCTGAGTTGGCTAAAACTGATGATGAAGCGGTCAAGTATTGGTCGTCAATTCGTTCACTTTGTGGCAACATGAGTCCTTCTCCTGTTAAGAAAGGTGTGCAATCAAAATACTCTACTGATGTTTTGGCTGTATTAGACGCTATTGGAACTGAAGTTAATGATGCTTCTATCCGCTACCATAACGACGGTATTATGTCTAAGGTATTGTTTTCTCACGGTAAATCCGGTGGAAAACAAATGCTAGCAGAAGTATTTGGTAAGACTATGAGAAACATGACCATTGGAAAACTTAAGAAAAAGTTGGATGATGGTATATGGGACGGAACTCTAGCCGGTTTAGACTCCTTGACCGAAAAAACGGAGGATAATGAGTGATTAACATTTCAACCCCTTGTTGCCCCTACTCCCGATTAGGCCGAATAGTGAAACTACTCTTACAGTGCAGTAAATAAGCACTTCTTAAGAGATTTTAAAAAATAGTTTCACTATTCGGTCTAAGTTTTTTTATTTAGGGTTTGATGCGGCCTTCGGCCTAAATGTTTAAAGAACATTTCATCAAACCATATGGTTCACTTTAAGAACCCAATTCATATATCTATTGGTATAGAGATAACATGCGAAAGATAACTAGAGACGCAATAAACGCACTATATGATAAAAGAGACTTCAAGCGAGGTAATACAGAAATTAAAGAAGTAATCAACTATTCTTCTGCGACTAGTTGCATGGTTATGTATTTACACGGTAATGGTATTGCCAAACTTGAGGATAACAACTTATACATTCGTCACGCAGGATGGCAAACTAACACCACTAAAGAACGCTTGAACGGCTTGCCAAATGTCAACATTCATCAAAAGGATTTCACATGGTATCTAAATGATAGAATGTGGGAGAACGGCAACGAATGGACATGGGTTGACTGCTTATCATTGGAAGACTTTTCTTTCAATTAATATGAACTAATATAGTCCGAGTGACTATAACTGCCTTTCTCGACCCTTCGGGGTCGGGATTGGCTTTTTTTGGGGTTGTGAGTAATGTATTTTATAATACTAGGAGAGTATTACTCACAACCATATGGTTCACTTTCGGAACTCGAATTATATATCGAACAAGGTATAGTAGGCATGTCGGGAGTCATGAACCGGCAGGGATTGACCGAACACCCTATGAACGGGGGTAAGGTGCAATGTTCCGAGTAGTTTCGGCTTATGTGACTATGATGCTCTAATGAGTAAGTTTTCACCTCTAAGGAAAAGTCCTTGAACCTCAAAAGGGGAGTTATTACTAGTAACTTGGATAACATTGGCAGTATGGCTCTTGAGAAAAAGAGAGCGTTCAAAGTGAGTGCGACCCAATCGTATCATACTTGAAGATACCCAACTCTTCATCCCATCCCATTCCAATGGCTATTAGTGGCCATAACACCATTGAGAAACAAAGGTGAAAGTCAAATCGTAAATGTAAGGCGGTCGAATATGCATGACAGGGTGCAAAATGAAGAATACTAGTTGTCCTTCAATCACTCCCCTCGATTCAAGCATCACGCATTCACTGGATTTGAACGAGTAGCCGGAGTTTCTCAATTTTTTTATTGAGGTTTGGCATCGTTATTATTACTTTACTGGTAGTAATGCCAAACCATATGGTTCACTTTGAGAACTTGATTCTTATACTATTAGACTAGTAGTAGTCGCTTCGCAGGGTATGAAGTAAACTTACAAACATCGGAGAGATAAATATGATGGAATATAGTAAATTAATTAGCAAAACAAACGATATATTGGCTTGGCTTGAAGTAAATGATGCCGGCGCACTTGAAGGCGCAATTAGAGGTATCATTACTGTTGCTCAAGTTGAAGGACAGACAGAAAAACAATACGGTAACTATTGGGGTAGTATTCGCCAAATGTGCGGCAACCTCCCAAACTCACCAATCCGCAAAGGAACACAACCGTCTATACCTGCCGAAGCGTTAGCGTGTGTGGATTCTGTAGTGACTCAAGTGCAAACTGCTTTTGCGGGTATTACTGAAAGCAACGAACTAATTCTTGAAGTAGTTTTACCTTTTAGAAATACAACCGGAAAAGGTTTTGAGTCTATGGATGAACTTGCTGCATATATGGCAGGTCGAGCAAGAGACGCATTAGTCAAGGCTCACAAAGATGGCCGTTGGGATGGTACTCTCAACGATGGACTAACAGGTATGACTCCCCCTCAACCTGCATCAAAGAAGGAGGATAGCGAGTAAGGCTAACTGATTACCCTGTGTTGCCCCTCTACTAAATACATTCGACAAATTAGCACCCAAAGGACATTACAACTCATACAGTCAAGAGAATTCACGACTTCTTATGAGATAGTAAAAAATAAAGTGTCCTTTGGGTGTCTATGCTTTTTTATGCAGGGTTTGAGGCGTAGAATAAGATTCAACAAAAGAATGTGCCTCAAACCATATGGTTCACTTTAGGAACACAATTGATATACGCTGTGGTATAGAGATACCATGACAGTAATAGATTGGCATGCAGAAGTAAAAGAATATAAACAAAACTATGATGATGATGATGGAATTCATGAATATATTGAGAGTTTAGTCCCTCAATATTTCGGTGACATCTATCAAACATATCATGATGAGATAGGAACGCCCCTCAATATTGAAATTGAAGCGCACCATGTTGGCCTTAGATTTTGGCGTATAATAGTAGGTCATATATTCGAGGCATACCTTGAACAATTCTTGACCGCTTGGCATGAAGTAGAGGAGGAAGAATAAATGATACCAAGATGGAACGACGAAGTTTATCCGGTGATGTTCTCAAGTGACTTTGGGAGGAATAGTTCAATAGTAGCAATATGTAGTAGTCACAATGATGCAAAAAGATTTGTTGCTAAATTAGAGAGTGAATTAACCGACGATGAAATCGCAGAAGGTTATCTATATGGTATCTTAATGTTTAACATAATAGAATGCGGAGAGGAATAATCAAACACGGTCAAAAAAACCGGCTATCTTTAGGGGTAGCCGGTTTTACCTTTTTTTCGAGGTTTTGTGCAGTTATTATTTATTTAACTCCTTTGCAGTTGCACAAAACCATACCATATTATAACCATAAGCCTTCAATTGGTAGCAATATTTACTACCCAAGATTCCAATACCCTCGATAATATTATTTTCAATTGAATGTATAAATAATGAAAATAATAATAAAAATATCAATATAATATACTATATAATATTAAGAAAAACATTATTTTGGGTCAGCAGGGGGGGTGAAAATAAAAGTGAAAATAAAATTCTTGAGAGTAATGGGGAATAACTGTGAAGTTATTATATAATAAATATATTATTTTATTATTTTATTATTTTCAATACTACTCTCTTTCTTCCCTCCCCTCCTCGATTTTTACTGTTAAGATTCTTGAGGGTTATTTTCAAGGTGGATTTCAAATGGTAATTTTCCCCTCTCGGAAGCAGGGCAAAATAATGAAAATAACAAAATATTAGAGCAGTTGCCCGTTTAGTGTTCAAAATAATCTAAAAATAATCCAAAATAATAACTTGAGTTGGCAAAGTTCATCTAAATCAAAATAGAAATAAAGCCTTCTTTAAATGTAATTTAAACGGTAGGATAAAACATGGAAGAAGATAAATGGGAAAATATCAAATTGGATGTAGTTGAATACTTAGAATCGGGAGCAGAACTTTCTGTTGGATTAAGACAAGTGATAGAATTAAACTTGCAGGTTGGAGATAATGATGAGAAGGCTAGAACAGGTGTGCTGAAATCATTGAAAGCGTTGCTAAGTGGTAAGGAAGGAACACCCTTTCACAAAGGCAACAAGAGTGACCTTCCTGCTAAGGTGAGGGTCAATGTGCAAAAATTGGGTAAGATAATACATGGTGCTTCAATGGCATATATGGAATATGATGAATTGATGCAACTCATCACCCCTCGACATAAAAAATCCGGTGGTGGTTTTTATAAAACACACAAAGAGTTTGCATTAGCCAACAAAAAGAGACTGATGACTAGGCTCAAAAAGGAATATCGTTTAGGTCTGTGGGATGGAACAATAGATGGTTTATTGCTTCTTGAAGAAGAGTAATGTCACTATAGGTCATTTTTAGCAACCTCGCAAGGTTTCCGTCGGCCTTTATATACCCAAGCGGGGGGAGGTGGTAGTCGGGTCACTCGGTGACTCACCCCCCAACCGTAACTTGAGTAGTGAATCTACTCGACTTACACTCACGGTTGAATTAGTTTAAAGCAAGGGGCAACAAAGAAGTATATCATTTGATATTACCGTGTTTCGGGGGGAACATGCGATGCTTAACTAATTCAACCACCTAACACTCCACCCGAAATAACAATGGTGAATAAAAATGATAAAAGGAACAATAGAACAAGACGAAATATGGAACGAAATAGTAAACACAACCAATGATGTAATAGTCAATGCCGGTGCAGGAACAGGTAAGACTTTCACAATCGTAGAAGGTGCTAATAGAGCGAATGAAGTAAGAAAGGGTTTTCTATGCTTTAACAAATCTATCCAAACCGAACTACAAGAAAGACTACCCGAAGGTGTAGAGGCAAAGACATTTCACGCATTAGGTATGAAAGCAGTTAGAGATGTAGTTGGCAGAACTAAAGTAAACAACTGGAAAGTAAAGAATATTATTGATGGTATTCTAGGTCGTGACTATCACGCACAGCCACTTGTTAAACTGATTAGTCTAGTCAAAGGCTCTATGGTTGATTGCACTAACGAAAGTGAAATCTACAAACTAATTGATGAATATAATATTCAATTTCATGATGACCGAGAAGAAGCACTAGGCGTTGATGTTGTTTGTCAAATACTTGATGAGTGTAAATCAATTACCCATGAGATTGACTTCGATGATATGATTTGGCTACCACTAGTCAATGACTATCCTCTACCACAATTTGATATTCTATTCGTTGATGAAGCACAAGACTTCAATGAGATGCAAAGACAACTAGTTTTGTCATGCACAGAAAACGGTAGATGTATTATTGTTGGAGACAAGAATCAGGCAATTTATGGCTTTAGAGGAGCAGATAGCGGTAGTATTGCTATCTTCAAGAATCAACTAGAAGCAAGAGGTAAAACTGTTGTGGAGTTTGGTTTAACTCTAACATGGAGATGTCCTAAGTTAGTAGTTGCAGAAGCAAATAGATATGTCAAAGACTTCAATTGTTTAGAAACTGCTGAAACAGGTAATGTTCATGTTAATGCATATCTAAACCCACAGAAGGGTGACATGGTATTATGCAGATATAATGCACCACTAGTTAGTGCATTCTATGACTTGATTACTCAAGGCAAATCAGCATATATTCTAGGTCGTGACATGCACAAAGGTTTGGTAAACTATGTCAAAAAGATTACCAAGAACGAAGGTATGTCATCCGAAGAATTTAACGAATTACTTGATGTAAGTTATAATGCTGAATATGCTAAGTTGGTTAAGGCTGAAAAGACAAACCAAGCAAACACACTTAGCGATAAGTATGAATGTATCAAGATATTTGCTGATAAAGCAAACTATGTTGGTGGCATCATCAAAGAAATCGAGAAACTGTTTAACAGTAAAACAAGAGGTGATATTAAATTATCAACTGTTCACAAGGCTAAAGGTCTTGAGGCTGATAATGTATTCATCCTAGCAACTGAAAGAATGCCACATCCAAAGGCATCTAATATGCAAGAAGAAAGAAACATTTGTTATGTTGCTATAACAAGGGCTAAGCAAAACTTATATTATTGTGGGCCAAGACCAAAGAACTGAATGAGTGATAGATTAAGTCCCGAATTTTACTATATGTTACCTTTTATTAATTTAACATTATTTGTAATCTTCGGCTTAATCGTCACATCAATAATAAAAATATATGAATGGAGGAATAAAAATGGAAACAGAAATAATTAGAGCAAAAAGAAGTTTAGGTGACGGACATTGGGATAAGAAACTTATCGCAAACATGGTAGAATTATCTAACGCAGACAACTATGAAGAAGCAAAACTCGAATGGATTGCTACCGGAGATGTTTGGTGGAGTGGTAATTCTAACGAAAGACCATCATGGGTAAATGAACATGCAGGTAAGTGCCTTTGTGGACATAGAGTTGTCTATCACTTCAAGATATTGAATACTGAAAACGGTAATGAAGAATGTGTCGGTAGTGAACATATCGGTTCATATCTTATTCTTAGAGAAATCAAAGAGAGAACCGGACTCAAAGAATCGGAGATTACTGATGAAATGATTCAACAGTGGATTAATGAAAGAACACAATCTATGATTCAAACAGCATGGTGGCATACCAATGGTGAACACTTCACTGAAATGTTCGATACTATCAAAGAGGCTGACTTGAGAATCAATGTTAAGTCTAAACACCAATATTGGTGTTGGACTGATAACAAATACAAAATCAAAAGTCGCATGCTAAAGCGTGGTAGTGGTAAACTCGGTGAAGAAGGTTATCAAATGTCATCTATTGTATGGCGTTGGAATCATCCCGAAAATGGAAAGAATCAATCAACAACTAGAGGTTATCCTAACGATAAACTTTGGAATGACTTAGTTTACTTTCATGCTATGTATCTTGTTGAACATAAAGCAAGAGTAGAAGCCGAAGATGCTAGACTCGAAGAATCAACTAGAAAGCAACACGAATATCAAGAAAGACAGAAACAAGAGCGTGAAGAAAGACAAGAGCGACAGCGACTTAGAGATTTAGAATGGGAAAAACAAAGGGCTGAGAGACTAAAGTTACATAGACAACAGGAAGTCGAGCGTCAAGAAAGAGAAAAAGTACGCCAAGCCGAACTTAAGATTTCTAATGGTGATAAGTTTTCTCAAGAAAGAGAACTACTAAATGACTTATCTATGTTCAATAATGCAGAAGTTAGTGAGTTCACTAATATGTGCGACTACTATGGCCTACCTGTCTTTGACGGTAACTTCCCTATATCAATATGGGAATCTTCTTTCCTAATAGATATTAGAAGAAGAATGGCTAGCGGTAATGAGTTATCAGTTAATCAACTAAAAACTCTTAAGAATATTTGTAGTGGTGAACCTGCTACAACTAAACAAGTCCAATACTTAGAAAACTTAGGCTATGAAGGTAGTTTTGACGGCATAACCAAAAGAAAGGCTAGCATCATGATTACCAACAAGAAACAATACGACACTTTTGAGGGAGAGAAATGACACAAAAGAAGAGTAATAAACGACAAACTCGCTCAAAGCCTAAAGAAGACTTGAATAAAGATGCAGAATATCTTGTGGGGTTAATCAAGGAATTTGATAAGTTTCTTGATGAACACTCTCACCATCGAGTGAGAAAGGTTATCGAAGCCTACAAGAAATTCTTTAAGGGTCAATTGTGATTAAATGCTCAACTGGCTCAAACAGTTCTTTGTTAAAGAGCGTAAAGAGAAAATTCCTAAGTGCTACAAATGTGGGTTAGTAGCATCAACAATGGTGTTTATGGAATTTAAAACAATGGAACTAGAAGAAATAGAAGATAATATTCTAGTTCAACTTTGTAGTCATTGTCATACAGAATTATTTGTTTTGTATGACAAAGACTACATCCCACCAATAATAAATAAAAATGGAGATGAATAAAAATGAATATATTTGCATTATCAAAATGCCCGATTGAATCAGCACAACAAATGATAAACAAGCATGTAGTTAAGATGCCGACAGAAACCTGTCAAATGCTACATACTAATGCTTTGTTTAAAGAATACACAGATAGATATGGTCAAGAACCAACCTTAGCACAACTAAAACAATATCATGAAGATACAGAATCTATCTTAATGAAACCTGCTATGCTTAACCATCCTAGCACTATATGGGCTAGACAAAACAATGACAACACTATGTGGTTGTATGAACATGGTTTGGCTCTTTGTGAAGAGTTTTCGTTAAGATACTACAATAAAAGACATGGCACCTACAAAAGACTACTACAAACACCAATAGAATATGATGCAGATAGCAGTTTAGCAACACCTGTATCTATTGCTATGTTTGACAAGTATAGAATACCAAATGAGTATAATGAACATTGTTGGGAATATGTAATTGATTCTTACCGACATTACTATCTTGAAGGTAAATGGAGATTTGCTCATTGGACAAAAAGAGAAGAACCTAGTTGGTGGCCAAATAACCATGCAATACACAAAGGTAATGAGATAATTATAGATTTCAATAAAAGATTTGGTGCTAATCTAAAACTGTTGGTGGTAGAATGAGAAAGGTAAAAGTAACAGCAGAAAACTATGATAAGGTTATTTTCATAGAAGATAATTATTACACAATTAATGTGTTTGATATTCCTAATCTTTCTTTGAAAGAATTAGAGAAAATAGTTTCGTGGTGTTGTGGTAGTCATACTTCCCCATTTGAGGATTTAGTATGGGAAATAGCAGGTAATATTTTTGATGAGAGAGTGAATAAAAATGGAATGTGAAAAATGTAATGGAACAGGATGGATAGATAGTTGGAGTATAGGACACGATGTAATGTTGAAAGAACAATGCTATGATTGCATGGCTCACGAAAGAGATAAAGTTCAACTTGGTATGGAAATATCTAAACTACTATCCACTCTTAGTAGAGAAAGACTCGCAATAAATTTAGCACAACTACTAGTAGAGTTATCGGATAAGCACTACGACTTATCTAAACTTGATGAACTAGTTGCGACTAAAGATAAAGAAGGAATAATGATGGAAATAAAATATATGATGTGATAAAATGAAAACGAATGTAGAATTTAAAATAGTACAAGATGTAGAGTTGCCCCCGTTGGTAATCTCGATGAATGAAAATGATATACCAAAGGTTGTGTTGAACACTCAACATAAAATATGGTTGTCTTTAAATAGACGATTAATCTTAGGAATCTTTGAAGCCTTACCGGAAAAACTCGATATGATTTTAGACGGTTATCTTAGGGAACAAAGAATGTTTGAGATTGATGATAATAATATGCAAAAGCAGATTAACGGTAGAGGTGAAGAATAAATTGACTATTGATTTATTTTCACTCACTAGAAGCCGGATTAAATTTAGGCTCACTTTAAATAGTGATTAGAATAAGAAAAAATAGAACAAAAAAGGAGATGAAAAATATGGTAAAAGTAAGAATACTGAACGAAACAGGACATACGGAACTTCAACTAGAAGTTCAAGAGGTTATTGAACAAATTGACACACACCCGACACATTGGGTTTTTGTAGATGGTGAAATGGTTAGCCGTGAATCTATCAATGAAATCAATTGGGATGCAGTAGACAGCGTTGATTTGACCCCTGCTATCGTAGGCGGCTGAATTAGTATCTACTAATTCTTCTCAATAACAATGGAAGAGGGGGGAAGGGGTTATTACACTCCTTCTCCCCGTTTATGGTGTGAAGATGGAATACCACGACTTTATCGAGTCCTCCTTTACCATAATAAATGGATGGGATTATAAAGTTGAATCGTGGATTATAGATAGATTTGAGATGATTGTTTCTAGCAGAAGTCAAAAATCTATGATAAAATTTTCAGTAAATCAATTGTTAGATAATATACTATGGGAAATTCCCTTAGCAGTCAATCAAGGTTTTTATGAGTGGAAAACCTCCAACCTTCCCCTTAGATTAGAAGCGATAAATTTCCATAGAGAAAATTGTAGTGGTCACAACAATTGTAAAATGTGTAAATTAGAAAAACAATGGAGTGAATTTAATGAAAGAACAAGACCCGAACTATGTTAGTAGCCATAGAGCGTATAAGAAAAGAATCGCTACTAGATGCCGTGTATGCGGTGGGCAACTATTATTGCCCGAAGAAATAAAAATAGAAAGGCACAAGAATTGTGTGCCAAAATCAAATTCAAAAATATATATGATGTGATAATAATGAATAAAATAGAAATTAGTATAAGAAAGCCGGATGATGGAATAGCATATTATAATACTTATGTAAAGTCCGACCTGTTACATTACAGTAGAACCAAAACTGTAACTCCCGATAGGTCAGCGAAAGACCCCCTACATAGTGCACTAAAGACTATGTTCAAAGGAATATTAAAACAACCTAGAACGAATAGGTGGGGTTACACCAACAAACTAAATTATTTTGGTGAAAATGACTTTAGTGGAGTTATTTGGATAAAAGAATGTCCAATAGCACTATCAAGGACTAATAGTAAGTTTAGAATAAATGGTAAAGCAGAAAGCATGGAGACTATCGCTAATGCATTCGCTAGAGTTGCATTCAAGTCTTGCTTTACTGATGACAATTCACAGTTAATGCAAACTTTATTTTCTTCACTAGAACTTAGTGAAGATATTAAGTATGTATTAGAGAATAGAGTACCTTACCATTACTTTAGAGACTTTGAGAAGCAAGAGGTTAGACTCAATGTTGCTCAAATAGGTGACAAAGAGTTTGCTATTGAAATCGGTGACGGAGTATGGGGTAATATCTCATTGAAAGACTTACAATCATTTTGTAATTATTATATTCATAATAAGAAAAATAGCAAGTTTAGAAGAATGGGATTAAAGAGACTATATGAAGCACTTGTCGGCAAAGAACCACTAGATTCAGACATTAAAGTTATGAGAGAGTTTCTAGCACAAAACAGAACGGAAGACCTTATTGAGAATAGAGCAAAAGAACTACTAAGAGATATTACACAACAATATCCCGATAGAATTAAACTGATTGAAGATGGAAATAATGAACCGGAAGATATGTATATTGCAGGTAATGACTACGATTGGAAACTAACTAATAGTAAATACAAGAGTGAAATACAAATGGTATCTACTTTTGTTAGACAAAAGCGAACTGATTATGACGACGAAGGTAATATTGCTGAAGAAGAATGGTTTTGGAGTGGGCCAATATGTATAGATAATATGGCTAGAGGTTCTTCACTAGGCGACCAATTCGCAACTAGAGCATTCGCTCTACTTAATGATAATATGACGGTAGCGAGAGTTAATACAATAAAATCGTACCTAAAATACAAACCAAATAAAAATGAAAGAGTGGATATAAATGAAGTGCATAGAGTGTGATGGAAACAAATTTGAAATGGATGAAAGATTAGGCGAACTATCTTGTATGGATTGTGGCTATATTGCCGTAACAGAACTGTTTGAACAAACTGTATTGCCTATCAATAAAAGCGGAGAGTTTATTCATTCTGCTGATAGAACATTAGGTTCAAGAATTAATTCTAAGGGTAGAGTGTGGTTTAGAGACTCTAATCATCATTTAGTGAAAGGACTTAGAATGTGCAATATGTTATTGGCTACGCTGATGACTAACCATCCACTAAAAGATAGAGTAGAAGAATGCTATATTTCTCTCTACAGAAGAAATATATTGACCACTTTAGGTGTCGAAGAAAAGGCAACTGCTGTTGTATATTATGTTCTAAGAGAAAATAGAACGCCTATATCACTCAAAGAGTTAAGACAGGAGTTTTCTTGTAATACTAGAACATTAAATCAAGCAGTAAAAAGAATCAACAAGCATTTCAATAATGTAAATGCTTATACTAAGATTGACCCACATTATATGTTAAAAGCAGTTACAAGTAAAATTACTGATGACTTAACCTTTGCATCTAATTGTCAAGATGTATTAGAGTTATTTGAGCCTTTAACACAGAATGTAGATTGTGTAAAAGGCACAGTATATTATTCTAGTATTTGTTGGATTGCTAAGAACATCTACTTACATCCAATAAAACAGAAAGAGATTGCAGAAAAGGCCAATGTGTCTTTATCTTCAATCAAACTAACCACGAAGAAACTGTTGGCTTTGATTGGTTATGAAAAATGCTCTCAAGTGAGAGGTAAACAGATAAATGAATTAAGGAGAAATTAAAATGATAAATGAAGAATGGATTGAATACTATGTGTATTTAGAAGAATTGAGACAAAGTGGAGTGACCAATATGTTTGGTGCTACTCCTTATTTGAGAGAACAGTTCGGCTTAGGTCGAAGAGAAGCAATAAAGATTTTAGGTAGTTGGATGGATAACTACCAAGAGTTGTTAGATAAAGGAATAATTAGGAGAGATTAAAATGAAACAATATAGATGCCCAAGATGTGATGGAACAATGTTTGAATGGGAGACAGAAAATTATGAAGGAGTCCAATGTAAAGATTGTGGCTATAACGAACAAAGTGAAAAATATTATTAGGAGGAATAAAAATGAAAAGAAAAATATTAGTAATTGGAGCAGGTGGAATAGGAAGTTATCTTATTTCATTTTTGAATAACTTAGACTTGTATGAGATACAAGTGAATGACGATGATAAGGTAGAAACAAAGAATCTAACATATCAAAACTTTAGTGAAGATGATGTTGGTTTGCATAAAGTTTCCAGTATGAAGGCTAACTTTAATTGCATAAAGTTCGCAAGCCCCTATCCTATCTTAACACCTAATCAACTAGAAGGTTTTGACCTAGTAGTTTGTTGTGTAGATAACTTAGGCACTAGAAGAATGCTTTACAACTCAAATGTAAAGTGGTTAGACTTGCGTTCTCAAGGTAGAAATGCGGCTTATGTTTCTTATCAAGCAGACCCATCAATGTATGATAGTTTGCTAGCAGGTAAGGAAGGTTCGTTTAGTTGTCAAGGAGAATCATGGGATGGTTCTCAAGAAGGAATACATTTCATGCACATGGCTATTGCAGGTATGGGCGCACAATGGATTCAAAGATGGTTTAACGGTGAAAGTGTAAACTCTTTCGCTGTAGTAAATGTATGAGGTGATAAGATGGTAGATATAGAAATAGAAAGTTTAGAAGATGCTAGAGTTAGGGCAGAACAACACATAAGAGAATGTTATGGGGCTATGGAAAAATTAACTGGCGAGGCGGATGACGAATTTCCTTACAAAGAGCGAGAGTTCTTCAAGGCTATTTGGCATGCCTCTACAGAAATACTACCTGCCTTAGAAGTGCAAGTAGTTATTGATGGTAAGAACAATTGTTATGTTACAACGGGTTCATCCGGCTATGTTGAGTTTGGAATGAAACCTCCTGTTGGTATGAGTTTACCGATTAAGTGTTGGATTCATACTCATCCATTTGGTGCGGCCTACTTTAGTGGCGTTGATTGGGGAACAGTAAATGTATGGAAGTCATTAATGCAAGAAGCCTATGTATTAGGTGGTGTAGAACACTATGGTTATTGGCATAATTCAAAGCCGGACTTATTAATGATTAGATATTTGGATAATAGTGGATTAGAGACTTTTAGAGGCCAAGTACAGCCGGAGCGTGAAGAAGAATGACATGGTGTAGAAATATGAATAACGATTATATTAATAACGGTATAAAAAAGCGAAGAATCTTAGTTCCTAAGATGAAACTTAGAGAGCCAATTGTTGAACCAAAGAAATATAATTTCACAGATGAATACAAGAAATTGATGAAGTCTTTGAAGGCGCAAGATGAAAAGCAAAAAGCAAAACAAGACGAAGTTGATTACAAGAAATTGTATGAAAAACTTAAGCAAGAACATGAAAATCTAAAACAACAGTTAGAAGAAACTAATCAACCCGCTACAGGAAATAACAACATACAAATTTCAGCAGGTCAAAATGTAAATATAACAATAAGTGAAGGAGATAGGTTTAGTGATTCAGTAAATATGGAGGAGAGAAAATGAAAGCAGTAGGAAAATGGGTAATAGTAGAAAAAGTAAATGAAAAGAGTGGAGCAATTATATCTAAAGTAGATAACAAAGGCGTAGTCTATGACTGTCGTTGTGATAAAAACTTGAGAGATAAGATTGTCTACTTCAATGAAAGAAAAGATTATGTCAAGGTGAACGATTTTATTGCAGTTCACTATGATGATATACTGGCGGTGGAATAATGGAAATGATAACAGAAAAAGAAATGATGAAATGTATAGATGATATAGGAGAGCGATTGAATTTAACTAGAGGAGAAGGACAAATGCCTTTTTTAGATTTTATAACATGGGTAAAAGGCAGTATTGTAGATTGGTATGATAATCATAAAGATTTTGAGAGGGATGAAGAATGATAATACATGGTAGTGAAGTAAAGCAGAAGTTACTACAAGGAATAGATATAGTAGCGAATACAGTAAAGCCCACACTTGGGCCACAAGCACGAACAGTAATATTACAAGGTAATCCGCCTGTTGTAATTAACGACGGTGTTACAATTACTAAGTATATTAGTCATGAAGACCCTTATGTTCAAATGGGTATTCAGTTAGTGCAGAATCTAGCAAGTAAAGCACAAGAAGGTAGCGGTGATGGAACCACTACCGCTTGTATTCTTGCTCAAGCATTATGTCATAATATGTTGGAAGCACCGGAGATGAGTGTTCATGAATTTAATACTCTTTTAGAGAGATTGAAGAACGATACGATTGAATGTCTAAATAACGAAGCAGAAGAAGTTGAAGATATAGATATACTTGGTGTAGCAACAATAGCGGCAAACAACGATAACAAACTAGGTATGTTAATTGCTGATGCAATAAACAAAGTTGGCCGTGATGGTATTATTACTGTTGAAGAATCTAAAACTCATAATACTGACATCGTTGTTAGAGAAGGATTAGAGATTGATGAAGGCTATATGAGTCATCTTATGGCTAATAGTGAAGATGGCAAATGCATATTTAACAATCCACTAATCTTCTTATCTAATTTAGCGATTAGAAACTTTAGTGAGATATTGCCTATGATGGAACATGCGGCAAATAATAAACAACCTCTAGTTATATTCTGTAAAGGAATGGATGGTAATGCTATGAATAATGTAGTTATGAATCTATTACAAAAGACAATAGAAATTGCAGTAGTTACCGCACCTAACTTTGGTGATGCTCAATTAGATGAGTTAGCCGATATTGCAGGTGTTGTTGGCGGAACTCTTTACACAGATGAAAGTAAAGACGACCCTAAAGTATTACACTCAACGACCTTTGGAACTTGTGATAGCATTACTATCACTAAGGATAAGACAATTTTTGTTGGAGGTAATAGACCACTAACAGAAAATAGAATAGCGACATTGAAGGGAACTTATGAAGATAGTCAAGATGAATACGACAAACTTAGACTCAAGAAAAGAATAGCAAGACTTAGTGGTGGCGTTGCTACCATTAGAGTCGGTGCTTCTTCTTCTATTGAAATGAGAGAAAAGAAAGAAAGATTAGACGATGCTCTTAATGCTACAAAGGCCGCACTGGAAGAAGGTATTATTGTTGGTGGTGGATTAACTCTAGCAAAGGTAGCCAAAAAGGTGTCCCTTCTAGGTAATAAAAAATGGAACAGAAAGGAGTGGTTTCTTAATGCCATGCAAGAACCAATTAGGGTATTACAAAGAAATAGTGGTATAAGCACACCAAGCGTTTCTTTTGGTAAAAAACATATAGGTTTTAATGCGCTAACAGGTGAAACTCAAAACTTGAAAGCGGCAGGTATTTTCGACCCTGTTAAAGTTACCAAAAATAGTTTCTTAGCGGCTATGTCTATCGCACAACTTTTCTACTCTACTGATGTAGCAGTATTATTACCGGAGGAATAAGATTGGAATGTCCTAACTGTGGGAGAGATATGTCTAAGTATTATGCTAGAAGATACAACCAATGTAAGGTATGTTTAGAAGGTGAAAGTAAATGAAGAAGAGAGCAGTAACCGTAACATTACCTGCACCTCATAAGGCACAGATTAAATGCCCTATTTGTAAAGGTAACAAATGCGTAGTTTGTAAAATGACAGGCAGTTTAGCAATAGATGTTGCACCCAAGATACCAATACAAAGAGCGCATATTATCAAATATGTTATGGAGAACATGCAAGATGTTTCTCAAGAACTAACTAGAATGTATGGTTTAGTACCGGAGATAGGAACTAAAGAAGTAGTTGTTGTCAATGAGGGTCAGTATGAGATAGTACAAGTATCATCTTTAGGCGGTGCTTGTTGGATAGTAAATAGACTGGATGAATTAGAAACACCACGATACTTCACCGCTTTGAAAGACTTAAAGAAATTCAAAGAGGGGTGGATGAGTTGAGTGATTTAGAAACAAAGGGAACAATAGCCCGAAACGCTACAGAAGAGATTTTAGTTAAGCGTGGAAACTATTGGAACATTGAAGTCTTTGATGTTCGATGGTATGTTAATGACAAACCATCAAGAAAAGGCATTCGGTTGAATGTTGAAGAGGCTAAATTATTATTAAAAATATTGGAGAGAGAATTAGAATGACGAAAATAATAAGCGATGTGCAAATAAAGAAATTAATGAGAGCGTATAATCCTAAAAGAGAATGGTCGGAAGGTTGTATAGAACAACTTAGACAAAACTCTTGGCAGTTAATCAATTTCATGTTAAGTGAGATTGAAACCAACATGGAAGGAAATAAAAGAGTTCAATCACAAGATATAGTGAATGCTTACAATTTTATTGCTAATGCAATAATGTTAGCGAAGCAACCTGTATTGAGACATTTTATGGAGGAAGAATAATGTTCAAGTATATTAGAATTTGGCAGAATGATAAAAAGTTAGACGAATGGGCTAAGAAGATTAGAAAAGAAATTAAGAACGAAAGATTACTAGAAGCCTTTGAAATAGATTTTAGTCAAATCAAAAGGACTAATGAATTTACAAGAGCATCATTTGTTATGTATTGGGAAATACAAACTAATAGCCAACTGGCTACACTTGCACCGCCTTTGGTTCAAGCCACTTTAGTATCTATGACTAATAGGTTAGTAGAGATGGAAAGAATGGATGAAGCGCAAGTAGTGAATGCTATGATGATTAACTTTACTAGAGTATTAGGTATAATCAATAGTGGTGTTAATAATGAAGAAGAGTGAATGGATTTACTTAGCGAATGCTATGTGGGCATACTCGGACAAACATGAAGGTGAAATATCACGCCTTCTAAAAGAAGTGGTAATTAAAGTTAATAAAAATATGGAGATGATTATAGATGATAGATTGGAAAATGAT
>CEWG01209307.1_pt1 | contig 32207 bp, 35 predicted proteins | sample 361411 | NCBI WGS metagenome assembly CEWG01 (sample SAMEA2622173, study PRJEB7988) | marine metagenome | biome: marine biome (ENVO:00000447); feature: surface water layer (ENVO:00002042); material: "saline water (ENVO:00002010), including plankton (ENVO:xxxxxxxx)" | depth 5 m | reverse complement strand
GGGTCTGGTAATTTATCATGGACGGCGCAATCTAGTGGGGGTGGAGGTGGAGGCAGTTCTTATATTACCACCGACAATGAACAGGCAGTTTCATATTATCCTCAAGGACCATCTGGTCCTTCATATAGTGAACCGACCGAATCTCTTAAGTTAGAAGGTAATCTTAGATTAGATAAAAATAGTTCGGGCACTAGCGGATCATTAGTCGTCGAAGATGAATTAGTTATTAAATCGAGTTCCACCGCTTCTAGTAGTAGTTTTAATAGTTTGTATAATTATTCAGCATTTAATCACGCTATTGGACCTGTCGTAGACAACCTTAACGCCTCAAACCCGGCTGGGCAGTGGGGTGCTACAAATATTATTCTTGGAGATACAAATAGAATTACATCAAACAAAATTACGGCATTAGAGTCCTCTAACGAAATCCACTTAGCTATCACGGACGGCCCGTTCAGCTCGTCGAAAGCCCAGTTCTTTTTGCAAAACGACGAAAGCAGCTATCCAGGCCGCGCTTCGATGAGATTTGATTCGAACCGTGGTATTACTGTGAATGTTGGAAAATACGACGGAAGTGATTCACCCCCAACTGATGTAAACGGTAACGTAAGTTCATTCCAATATACACTTCATGCGGGGGGTTACGATCCCAACCATAGTACACCCTATACACAACAACCCGGCGCGGTGAGTTTTTTCGCCGGGACCCAAATTGAGCTTGCTAGTCCAGACGTATATATAGGTTCTTCGGAATATGGCGCCGCCGACGCCACCCACCCACCCGCCAATTCAACCAATAATGTAATAATAAAGGCTAATACTCGAGTTGATATCCAATCGCCTGAGTTAATGTGCAACGACATTAACATTAAAGGAGCCTTATTAACTAACGGTGACGCAGGAAATGCTGGCTACGTGTTAACTTCGGGGGGTGGGAGTGGGAATCCAATGAATTGGATGCCAGGTTTGCTTGCTTGGAACGAAGCAGTCAATGCAGGTTTTAGATCTACTCAACAAATTGATATGATGGGAGAGACAATAGTTTTAGGCGCTACCAATGGGGGCTGGTATCCCACGGCTGGCCCTCCTACCCCTAACCCCGTCGAATACTTTTGGAATTTCCCGCACAACGGATTTGATAAAAATTCAATAGATAATGGTCAAAATTATACTCGTCGTATTCACAATAATTCTCAGGATATATTTATTTCAAGTTCTCCAAATCCGTCGTGGTCGTTCACGACAGAGCAGACTTTTATCCCTGATAATAGAATTCATTTATCAGCCCGCCATCATCAGACAAACGGCAAGCCTGAAATTATATTGGAAGTCGATAAAGAAGATCCTAATGTTAATGAGACCCTAGGGATTGATAGTCCTAATGCTGGGTATGTACCATCTGGGGGGGTGTTTCCTAAGATTAGACTTTGTGCCGGGAAATGGTCAGATCTGCACGTGGGCAATCCTTTCAACCAGACGCAAAATGCAGGATTTCTTCATATGTCTGCTGGAAGTAGCGCGGCTTTACTATCTAGACGCATATACATAGGAAAACAGAAAGCTGGCTTGGTGTCGTCGTCGCTTGGTCTAATTCATGATGGTTATGGACCCGAGTTTAACCCGTGGGTGAATGGGCAGCAGTATCAAGATGCTTTTGATCCTACAATCGGCCAGAGCGAAACACAGATTTTATCTCTTTCTTCTGAAAGAATTGAAATTTTTTCTACTAATACTGTAGAATTTCATGGACAAGTAAGCGCAAACCAACAGATACTTAATAGTGATGATAGACTTAAGCATAATGAAGAAGACTTAACAAACTCTCTAGATGTAATTAGAAAATTAAAACCTCAGAAGTATCAAAAAACTAAAACATTAAAAAAAGCCGATTTCAATGGCACATTAGAAGAAGGTTCCTACATAAACGAATCTGGTTTTATAGCGCAGGACATTTTAAATATACCTGAATTAGCTTACTGTGTAACTGGAGGAGATTTCACTAAAACTTCAAAAGATTCAGAGGGGGTAGAAAAAGAAGTTATTATAGAAAAACCATATTCTGTCAATTATAATGATATTTTTACTAGGAATGTATCAGCCACTCAAGAATTAGACACAATAGTTACCAATTTGCTTACCAAGATAGCTACATTAGAAGCAAGAATAACCGAATTGGAAAATAAATAATCTGTAAATTAATTACAAAAAAATATTAAATGTAAATAAATTTTATAAAACTACATAAAAGTAAATTATAATAATATTATAATGACTGATAAAGGCTATTATGCAGTTTTCCCTGAAAAACAGGTTATATCTTACAGTGAAGACAACTCGAAAACATACGTAGACAACCTTAAGTTGATGGCAGCTCACACTTTATACGACAGACATGGACAAAAAATAAAACTCACTGATAAATTATCAAAAGAATTGAATGTACCGGAACCTCCAGTTGGTTGGGCTGCATCTGAAAAATATGATGGAATTAGATGTTTCTGGGATGGAGAAAAGTTTATATCGCGAGGTTCAGGACTAGGAAAACCAAAAGTTTTTACATACGTTCCAGATTTTTTTACCATGGCTTTTCCGCCAGGCGTTGCTTTAGATGGAGAATTATGGATTGGACGGGGAGAATTTCAAAAGACAAGTAGACTATCAACTCTTAAACCGGGTAAAACATACACATCCGATGAGATAGATGATATGTGGACTACCGTTAAATTTAAGGTATTTGATATTCCATCTGAAACATTGCCATTCGAAGATCGTATGCAAAAACTCGGTGAAGTTATTAAAATCTGTGAAATGTCCTGGAAAGAAGACTACCCAGATATGAACTTTCCTATTGAAATAACAGAGCAGGTAAAAATCGAGTCTGAAGAACACCTAAACAAAATTTACAATGAACTAACTTCAGCTGGTGCAGAAGGTGTCATGCTTAGAGCACCAGGTTCTCCATACGAAACTAGAAGGAGTAAATATCTTCTAAAGTATAAGAAACAACAAGACGCAGAATGTATTGTATTGGAATACATTATGGGTGATGGTAGACTTAAAGGACTTCTTGGTTCAATAAAGGGAGAAATTATAATAGATGGGAAAAGAACAGGTGTTATCACTAATGTAGGGACTGGATTTTCGGATTTGCAAAGAGAAAACTATCTAAAAGAAGACTCTCCTGAATACATTCCAATCGGTTCAATTGTTTCTTTCAGTTTTATGGAAATGACTAAAGATGGAGTTCCAAGGCATCCAGTTTATAGGGGTATTCGAGATGACATCTGAATTCAGATATACCTTTTATTACCTCTGACAATTATGTATCTCCCACCCCTAGGACCTATATTAATTTTATACAACCTGTTATTATACATATGTTTATATCTTGTCTTACCAAAATCCATTCTCTTTCTTTTAGTTGTTTTTTCAGGAAATTTTATTTTAACTTTATAGAAGTATTGTTTAATTTTTTCAAGTATTTGAACTTCCATGCTAGAGTAACTTGTATTATTTTTAATTATTAATTGAACTTCAGTCGCCAATTGAAGAGCTATACTATCACTTTTTGGGTCACGATAAAAAGGTTTCCATATTGTATTAACAAAATTTACCCAAGAACTATCCCAGCCATTTAAATCAGACGTATTTTTAAAATATACCATAAATATTATACCAAATATACCACAATATCCGGGATTTACAGTATCATTTCCTCTGTTTAGAGGCCGCTGTGGAGAAATAGAATTAAATATTTTTTCCGTGTACCTTTCTGTATCCTCGTCTTTTTTTTTGGGTTGTATCATAAAAACGAATACCATCTCTAGCTCACCCGTAAGATCATTCCGAACCGTATATCCATTTGGATCAAAAATTCCAAAGCCATCTTTTAAAGAATTATTCTTAACTAATATAACAGAATGAGGGTCTGGATAAATCTTTAAAGGTAGGATATTATGCGGAGTATTGATACTGAGTATTCTGTCAATTTCTTTTTGTGTGTATAATTTATCCCTTATTATATTTTTTTCAGAAACCCCTGCTAAAAATTTTTCTAATCCAGGATTTTTTCTATTACAAACTTTCCATATATCAAGTCTACTCATTAATATTTAATATATAATTTATATTAAATTATTTTTTTAAATAAAGTATAATATTATATGATATTTGATAACGAAGATTGTTACAATTACGTCACTATAAATGAAACAGATAATCCTGTTATACCATCTTCGGATGTTACAATTATACTTATGATGGAGGGATCAGATAGATTTAAATACGACCCCTTTATAATGTCATTAAGTAAAAAAACCATAATTCAATACAATAAGGGATATAAAAATTGTGTTAAAGATGAAGAAGTTACTGCTACTACATCAGATATTACACATTCTTATTTCACCGCGTTTTATTACGCAAAGGATTATAATAATGTGATAATCTTAGAAGAAGATGCTGAAATGTATAGTAAAGATTTAGATGATTATACAATAGTTAATAATTTTATAGAAAATGAAGACTTTGATGTATTTACATTTGGATCTTCTGGAATATTTAAACGTTATAAACCGAAAATTTATGATAATAATATCTATAAATTAACTGGGTATACTTTTGCTCAAGCTCAACTTTTCTCAAAAAAAGCAAGACAAAAACTCTACAAAACTATTAGAGAAAATAAATATCAAGGTGATATAGACGTAGATTATATTGAAAAATTAGAGCAATTATATAGTTATAAAAATCCATTGATAGTTCAATTATTTCCTGATACAGAAAATAAATCTAACTGGGGTAAAGGAAATGGTTTTGGTAAAATAGTGGGTTATATAACTATACAACCAATGAAAGCATTTTTATTAATAACTAAATTAGACAAAGATACATCTGGCTGGAAACATATATACAGATATAATCACTATAAATTATACATAGATTATCTCTTTACTTTTTTAGGAATATACATTCTATATAAAATAGGTATTTGGGCTTACCCTAAACTAAAAACGAAAATGAAAAAATTAAAATATAAAAATAAAATTTACAAAAAATAAACTATATTAAAATAAAAAATATAACATAATATTAACCGATAAACATGGAATTATTACAGGATGAGACTTATAGACAAGTGTTAACAAGTTATGAAAAACTTGTTAAAAATTCCCTAGCTAGAAATGAAAATTATGATATGAAAAAATTCATAGGAGGTCTTCCTGTAACAATGGAAAAAAAAGATATGTCTACAATAAACACTAAAAAATTAGATGGTAAAAGCGAATATACTGTAACACAGAAAGTAGATGGAACAAGAATGTTAATGTACATCGCGAGTGTGCCAGGTCAAAAGGTTGGCAGAATGGTATATTTTATCGATAGAAATACAAATATCTATAGAGTGAGAAACTCATCTCAGGATAGTTTAGACCCCGTAGACTCTAGAGAAATGTTAATAGATGGTGAGGTTGTGTTTTTTGATAGAGATAATAATAGTTATCCATGGTTAGATATCAGCAGAACTAAAGCAGTTTCATTTATGGCTTTTGACATATTATATGCACCAAACAACATAGATGTAATAGACGGCGAAAGAATTATAGGTCAAGATTCATCAATGATAGTTCCTGTAGACGGAAAACTTAGAACACAACCCTGGCCATACATAAACAGGTATGATATACTTTATAAATTGATTATACCCGGTAAGTTTAATAATGAAGAACCTCTACTACTCATGTTTTTTAGAAATAAGAACTGGTTTAACGTAGAAATTAAACCTATTTACTTTCTCCATAACATATCGGATAAAGAAAAGTTATATACTCCAACAGAAAATGGAGAACTTCAAAAACTTCTTGTAAAACATAGAAAAGATTTTTACAATATGGTAAAAGAAAAATATAAAAAAGCAGTAGATACATACATAAGTAAAAAAATATCTCTAGATGGACTCATATTTACATCCGCTGATACTTTATATAACATAGGCCCCTGGAACAAACCTGATACAACTCAGTTTAAATGGAAGCCTAATGATGAACAAACAATAGATCTAATGATTGTAAAAACTGGTCGCGGAACTGTTGTTAAATTCCAAGATAAAAACGGTAATTTGAGCAATTGGACTAGAAAATCATTTGATTCATTCAAAGATGTCACAGTTGATGTACCAGATTATGTACAGAATAATTCAATAGTTGAATTTCAAGTTATGTCAAGAAATAACTTTATGTTTAAAAATGTCAGACGTGATAAAAATACACCAAACTCGCTGAGAACTATTCTAAATGTTATAAGAAGTGTTGAAAATCCTATTGATATAAATGACATCTATTATTTTTCAAAACTTGGAACGGGTTCTACTATGGAAGAATTGAAAAAGGTATTATCTTATTCTTCTAGATCAAGTCTACTTAGATGTATATCAACTTCTAACATGGCTCAAATTTTAGATTCTTCTGATATAACAAATATACAAAAACAATTCAACCGAATAGGTTCTCAAGACATTGAAGTTGAAATGCGTTTAGGAAAAATTAACTACAGGGGAGATTTTAATCCTAATATAGACCAAGATATATACAATAGAATTGTAAAAGAAATAAATAATTACAATATGAAAAAGTCTATTGAATACTATGTTGACGCTTATTCTGATGAATTACCAGGTATAAGAACTAGACACATTTATTCAAATGACTTTAAAAAGTTTATTCTTTTAGACTCTATACTTAAGAAGAGAAATAATGATATAAACATAGATATGTCTAATTTATGGGAAAAAGACATAAGAATTTCTACTTCATTTGAAACCAGGGTAACGGATTATGTTACATCTGGAAAATATTACTTAAAACAGAGAACTTCATACCAGGATTCAAGTGATTCATTTCGCGTAGATTTTACAATTATATCAGATGGTAATTTTATTGATAGAAATTTTATAGAGTATGAAAATCCCAATAGAAAAAGACAAATTGAGATAGAAATATTGAAGAATAATATAAATATAAATGAACTGTTTGTATTTATAACTAATCTTATTAATCAATAGAATATATTAAGTTATCTGTTCCATCGTAACGTAAAAATCCATCTTTAAAAACCCAATCTAAATTAGAGTTAAAATAACTAGAATCAATTGGACTAAATTTAACAAGTAATATGTTCATTACCTCATCATATGTTTTCATATTGGTTGTTAGACTTACATTTATTTTCTTTTTTATATTTAAAATTCTATTACTAACTACATTCCCCTTGTTATCTCTATTTATAGAAACTTTATAATAATCTCCTACTTTTATTCCATATGGTATATTTCTTTTCAAAAAAGTATAACTTCTTAGGAAGTCTAAATCTTTATTCTCTATTATTTCTTTAGAATCATAACCAAATTCAACAGTTTCACCTTTTATTCCAAGAATTTCCAATACAATAGTGTCTTTATAATTATCTTCTTCTCCGTAAACTATTGTTTTATTATCATGTTTAAATACTAATTTATTTCGAGGATTAGAATTTATTATCTCATATGAACCCGATATAATATTTGTATATTCATCGGGTATTATTATTATTTCATCTATTATGGAAGAAAATGTACCAGATTTAAATATATCAGCTATTATTTTAGTTCTTTCGGTAAATGAGCGGTCTCTAATGTCTGTATTGTTATAAATAATATCTATTATTTCATACTGATTTTTATCAAGAGTGTCATTATAACTCAAATACCCTTCAAATATAATAGTATTGTTAAATGTATCAGATATATCCGAATTGACAGACAATAATTTGTCATTGATATAAAAGTTATTCTGAGGTGATAAAACTAGATAAAATTTATTACCATCAGGGCTTATTTTTCTGACATCAAATGGGTTTATAATTAACATAGGTATTGTATGATAAGTAAATGGTTGATACTTTAAAAGACTTTTGGGGTTTATCTTAGATAAGAATATATCTGTATTTAATTTAATACTCTTTTCATTCATATTAGATATTGTGTTCTTTTCTAATCTACCCTGTTCGGTTATCGTTAAATTATTTATCTTTAAATTAGTAAGTATACAAGATAATAAAGACTCTCTACTAAAAGAATTTAATCCAGGAAATATACGAGAATCTCTTTCAAAATCCTCTCCACCAACTATTATTTTTTTTCCGTTGTGTTCTACTTTATATTTATTGGCTTTTTTACCCCCACCTTCCTTTGCACTCAGTTTTCCAATAACATTAACCGTCTCAAATTTTCCATTTATTTTAACATTTGCTATTGAATTCGGTAAATTACTGTTTGGAATTAATATACCAGAACCATAATCTATTTCATTTGTTAAATCGTATCTCCTAGAATCGTCTTTACCCGGAAACCCGTTTCTAAGATATTCTTTCATTCTTTCTATGGATTTGCTATCTTTTGTTTCACAACACGGGTACCACAATTTATCATCAGGGTCGAAAACACCTTCTGGTTTTAAATATTGATAATTTGGATCTGGACATGTACCAGACCACGAATATGGGTCTGGTCTCATAGATTCGGAAAAATTTCTAGGATCATTTCCCGTTTTTCTTGTTCTAGTAAGTCTACATATTCTACCATTGGGGGCATAACCGGAAACCGTATTGTATTCTTTTAATTGTTTTTCAGGACCTAATAAGCTTGTCATAACAAATAGGTCTTCATTTTCATCAAACATTTCATTTAAAACTTTTTCTAAGTTATCGAATAATTCTACAGATATATCAGAATCTTTATTTCCACATAAACCATCGTTTTTTTGTTTTAAGGTGCATTTAGATATATTTAACATAACGGAACCATATTTATTAATAACAGCGGTTAATTTAAGTCCATCTGATGGGATTACTATAACTTTGATATATTCTTTTGTCATTATTTCATTTCTAGTTTCTCTAGGTGAATAATATTCCCATTCTATTATTTTAAGACCTTTATAATAAACTATAGGAGATCCATCTCTGGCTCTCTTTATTTTTGTATTAATAGGCGATTCTATTATTTTACCATTTATATCATAGGGATTAATAAAATCATTTAATTCTATAAAATTAACCTGATTTTTTCCGGGTATAATTTTTTTAATACTAAATTGACCCGACGCAGAGTGAATATAACTTTTACTGGGTATAATCTTATAAATTTTTTCAGTTCCCCCCGTTACTTCATTAAAAGCTTCATATTTAACGGCCCCGCTTAAATTAATTCTTTGAATGAGTTCATTGATTAATGAATCTTTCTTAACCGGATCTGTATTAATGTTTATAATATTTATAAGACCATTTTTACTTATTCTTATGGATGTTTTATGTTCGTTTATTTCATGAGATATTATTAAATTATTTAAGAATTGGGTGGTATTGGTTTTAGGTGGTAATTTAGACGGCCCTCTTTTTTTAACACGACCTTCATATTCTACATTTGTCATTTTATTTTCGTATTTTTCGATGTCTATTTTTCCGTCTTCTATATTTATCTCATCATCTTCATCCAAATTAAATAATTCTGATACTATCTCATCGTTTATATTACCCTTTAAAAATGATTCTTTGATACCTGAATAATCACCCGAATACCCTGGGTCATTTAATATATAATCTCTAAAACCGCCGAGTGTTAAAAACAAACTTTCATCTCTGGGTATATCACAATTATTTTCATGGTTTGAACCCCCTAAACGTTGACAGATTGAACAATATGTTCCATCTTGTATCGGTCCTATACCAGGTCTGTTGTAATTTTCTGTTATTACTCCATCGTCGTATACGTTTTTTTTATACAAACTTAGTTTATAAAAACCTGTATCTCCTTCATCTAATTTAAATTTAGTTTTAAGTATATCTAGATTTATTATTTCAATCTGTCTATCAAGTTTATTTATAAACATGTTTACTCCGTTTATTTTAACATTGCTTGACATGTAAATTTAATATAACTAAATATTTTATTATTTAAATATATTTAAAGTATAAATACATTATTATTCACTATGACAACAGATATTGAAAAATTCAATACATTGTTTAATGAGTTTATAGATAAAATAATAAATAAATATCGTAAACAGTCTCTTGTGGAATATAAAAAGGTTTTTACTCTTTTAAAAATTACATCACCTTCAACACCTTCAAGTCTTTTTATGGCAGGATGTATAGATTATAAAAATGAAATTAGAAATAGAGATGAAGCATTTTTTGTAAACAGTGTAGATATAAAGAATAAAATTAGAAGTTTTTCTATAGAAATTGGAATAAATAAATACTGGAACGAACTTAGTGATAATACTAAAACAGCTATATGGGATTACGTACAGTCTCTTTTTTTACTAGGAGAACTAATAATTAATAAAAACCCTTCTGAATTTAATAAAATTAGAAACTCTGATGTTAAAGACTATAAAGAAGAAATTTCTAATTTAAAACAAAAAAAGATTTCTACAGACTTTTTAACAAAATTAAATTCTTAAGTAACAATAAATATGACCTCATATTGGTTTACCGACTTGTGTGCGCTATTTAATTCATTTTCAATAAATCCATTCTACGGACAAGATAAAAATCAGCAATATAACTCTCTTACAAGACTTATAATAGTAGCTACAATAATAGCAGCCCTGAAATACCCCAAGGATTATACAATAATAATATCAGCTGGTTTGTTTTCAATATTATTATCTGTATGTATTTATTTTGTAACACTTAATTCTTCTAATTCCATAGAGTCTAGAACTATACAAAACATACCCACTAATTCATCTACTGAATTTGCAAATGAAGAAGACCGAGGCGGGCTTACTAATAGGGGAAAAGAGTTATTAGAAGATTATAATACTAATACTAAAAACACACTTTTAATTAATCATCCAATAATAAATACAGATAATATTAAACATAGATTCATGTTAGATGGAAATAAAACTCCAAATTTGATAACTAATGAAAACACAGAATTAAAAATTCCCGAAAATAAAACGTTTGGCAGACAAATTATGACAGGGACTATTAAACAATTAAATACAGTTAATAAAAATTTATCCCCGGTATAAATGTAAAATTAATTTAAATAAAAATAAAATGTATATTTATATTAAACGTTATGAATTACGTTGGCGATGTCAATAAGTTAAATCCATTAATTGAACATGCACCAATGAGGCAAAATAACATAAACTACGGTGGTATAGATTATGAATATATGAATTCTTTTGACCAGAATAAAAATCACCCGGTTGTAAGACGCGTAGAACCTATAGATAAACCTTCTAATAACGGAATAAGTCGCACTTTAGATGTAAATACTAAACAAGGGTCTTTAGAATACTCTTTAAGATCTACTAATATGTTTGATATTTTTAAAAATATTCCAGTTCCTATGGTTGATACATACACTATTATGGAAGATTCACCTTATGATAATGATATTGTATATTCTATTCCTAGTAAAATAGGTCATAAAAATAGTACCCCCTTTAGTGCTCCAAGTAGAGATATAACAATATTGGATAATCCAACTAGAGATGGTGATACACATCCATCTGTGTTACAAAATAGAAATGCGAGAATGAGAGCAGGCGTAGGTAAAAATTAAATTAATATTTGTACATTTAAATTTATTATATAATTATATTGTGTATTTATATAAGTATATAATGTTTATGCAATCTAATATAGGCGCATATGAAGTAAGAAGAGACCCCGTTAGTGAAGAATTATTAATAGCCCCTATAAGTCAATATGAATTCATTAATAGACAAAGAGAACAGGATTTAACAAATAATAATTTATTCCAGATGATCGAAGAATTTGATTCTATTCATACCTTTTTTTCAGTTCAGAGGGTTATAGAAATGATAAATATTATGGAAGGGACAGCATCTAATATTTCAAAACCTACAATTTCAATTGAAAATTTTGAAAAATTAGAAAAATGTAATGATGTAACAGATTGTTCAATATGCTTTGAAAATAAGAAAGAAAATATTAAGTTAAATTGTGAACATATCTTCTGTAACCGGTGTATTAAAAAATGGCTCACTGAAAAATCAAATACATGCCCTACTTGTAGAAAAGAAATCGTTTTATAGTACGTAAAATTTCAAACAAATTAATTTAAATTAAAATATATATCTATAAATAAATGGAACTGCAACCAGTAGTAATATTTATTGTATTTTTGTCTTTTATTGGCATATACATTAATGTATTTAAAGCACCAAATTTAAACGACCCAGAGTTATCAAGAAAACTCCCTAAGATGTTTAGAACAAATCTCAATGAAGATAAAGAAGAATTAAATGTTAATGAAATGTCTGCAGATCAACTAGCGGATAAAATAGTTCAGGAATTAAATGGTAATAAAACTATTTACAACTCTATAGGTCATGTAGTTTCTAATGAACAAAATTATAAAAATGCTGGGTTAGAAAAAGGAGTTATACTAACTGACTTTGATACTACTAATGTATCAACAGTTGGTACTAAAAGACCGTACGCATGGCATGGTGCATCAAGCCAAAGAGAATGGCCTGATAACCCCAATCCTAATGCAGGACTCTCCTATAATGTATATTATCCATTAACTAGTGAAGAGTTAAAACCCACAACAGCGAGTGATAAACAGAATAGTTATGCTAAAATGGCAGGACCTAAAGTAATAAAATCTGCTGGAGAACAAACAATCGGGGTTTTTATAGGAAAAGATAAAACTTATGATCAACTAGAGAATGTACAAAGTAATAAAGAAATTAATCAAGCGGTATCAATAATACGAAATGCTACTGCAAATGCTAATAAACAGCTTGTATCTATAGATGACGTAGATAGAACAAAAACGGGTGAACGTTACGGAATAAAGAAAAATAATGCAATATACTCTTACACTGATGTCAGAATAAAACCGAATATAAATGTATCTATGAAAGATAAGGATACCTCATATGTAAAATCAAAGGCTATAAAAATAGACCCCATGAATGATTTAATAAAACAAACATCTGAGTTTATAAATAATTAAATAAAATAAAATATAACATAATAATAAATGCAACATAACAGTTTTCCAACAGAATGGCAACAGAATTTATACAAGCTTAATAAACATTCAAAAGCTGAAATGCAAGAAGAAGGAGATAAAATACACCATGATATTGTAACTGTAAGACCTCGAGAAAATATAATTACATACGAACCTATTATACAAAAAACGAGAACTTTAGAACCCAAGCGTATAATAAAACCTCAAGTAAATAAAAGCAGAAACTTTAAGATAGATAAAACGGAAAAACCGGCGTTAATGATTGTAAAACCAGATGAAAAAATAATAGATATGGGTTCTACACCCGGATTTTCATTGGGTACTCAACATGATAAATCTTATGATAGAGATTTTAATTCAATTGTTCCCAAGAATACTATAATAAGAGCACATAGAGACATAAATAAACCAAAGATAATAGGTCAAGAAAAAGGTATTGTTCCAGTAAAACCTAAGAAACTCTTTACAAAAAATAATCTATTTGACCCAGATAGAGAAATTACAAATTACACCCCTATACATACAATACAGCAGCCTATATCAAGGGTGTATACTATTCAGTAATTAATTTTTTATTATTTTACATATTTCATCAAAATTATCTTTAATGGTTTTTTCAAAGCTAGATCTTAGTTTAATAAAAGTTCTTTTATTGGTATCATCTATAGAGTATTTTATTGTTTCTAAAGACAGTAATTTAACGTCTAGTATTTCTAAAAATTTTTTATCATTAAGTACATTTGATAAAAATTTTTTCGTGGAAATGAATCTATCTCTATATGCGTTACTAAATGTTAATTTTACTATATACATATAATATTTATTACCAGATGGAGTTTTTGAAACTATACAACGACTTGTTTTAATATTTTTTTTAATATCTATTAAATCTCCTATACAACCAAGAGTTTCTTCCCAGGTTTCTCTAGCTGCAGTGTTTTCAGGATCACATTTATCTGATAATTCTACACCTCCTCCAAAATTAGCCCATCGATTATCTTTATCTTTACCTAAAAAAAAGTAAGGTGTATTATCAAGAGATTTGCAATAAAAAAGAACCCCACTCCCGTACCTTATATTAGTTTGTAACATTATGTAATTTATGACTGGTTAGTTTTAAACTGTTTAACTTAAAAATATAATTTATATTTACAATACAATCTATGAATGAAATTATAAAAAAACAAAACATAAACGGACCTATCGGTGTTTTATTTTCACGTTCCCAAGTACTTAAAAAAAATAATAAAAGTAATTATAGTATGAGCGCCAGTGTTCCAAATATTAAGTTAGTAACAGAAGAGTCTATAAGACCCCTAGTTAAATTAGATAATAATGTAAGAATAAATGACATAAATTTAGTTAAAGATGATGACAGACATTCTATATCATCGGGTAGTACAGTTGAAGCAAAACCAGCTGAGTCTAAGAAGAACTTAGGTAAAATAAAACCAAGTCTTAAATCAAAATCAAAATTTAATCCAGAAGATTATCAAAATTTTGTAAACAATTCAAAGACTAAAGATCGTAAAAAAGATGAATCATCAGATGATGAATCTGAACGTGGTAGTGAAAGCGGTAGTGAAAGTGGTAGTGAAAGCGGTTCTGATGATTATTCGGATGTTTCATCTGAAAGTAGCTCGGGTAGTGAATCTAAAACTAAAAATTCTAAACAAGAGAAACAAAAAATTTTATTACAACTTGTTGCACTTGAGAAGAGAGGTGTAGAATTAACAAAAAAATATTCTATGTCTTCTAAGCTAGATGAGTTAAAATTTGAATTAAAATTACATGAATCAAATGCTGAAAAAGAAGCGGGTGTTAAATTACAACAAAAGATTTTATTGGCTGCGGTATATGGTTTGGAGATAGCAAATAATAAATACGACCCAATTGGAGCTAAGTTAGATGGGTGGTCAGAATCTGTTATGGATAATATTGATGATTATACTGTTATTTTTGAAAAATTATACGAAAAGTATAAGAGTAGATCAGATCTTCCTCCTGAGTTACAGCTTTTAGTTACTTTAGTTGGTGGAGCATTTATGTTTCATACAACTAAAACTTTATTTAGCTCGGCGATGCCTAGAGGATTAAATGATACTCAGTCTTCGGAAATAATGAAAAATATCAGTTCTGCTATGGCTAAGGAACCTAACCCTCATGTATCAAATGTATCTACAACAGAAATAACAGGCCCTTCTTTAAATTTATCTAGTATGCTTCAAAAATCTGATGATGCATCATCTATAGGAACAGTTGAAACATCCAAAGAAGTTACTATTAATCCAAGGGGTAAAAGAGCTATAAATTTATAAATTTTTTAATAAAAAAAAAATATTTACAATAAAATAAATGGAAAAGTCTAATTTGCAATTACTTTTAGCACTCGCTGCTGTAATAATAATATATCTCATTATGAACCCATATTGCCCTCCAGATATCACCAATGGTTTAGAGAAAAACAGTCGTAAGGATAAGTTAGATATTTTTAAAAATGCTTTAGGTATACAGGGTTCTGTTCGTAGAATGCTTCCTCGCGAAGATAGTCAAAGAAAAACTATTCTTGTAGGTATAAAAGAAGATTGTCCTTCTGGGTTCACGATGGCGCCCGTCGGATATAATTTATCTCGTGGAGGGTGTCATGTAACATGTGGTGGCGGGCATCAGTGTGGTGATAAAGATGGTAACGACCCAAGTGGTGTACCAGTTCCTCAGAAATGCTGCCAGGAAGATATTAGTTAAATAATTAAATAATAAAATAATTAAATAATAAAATAATTTGTATACTATAAATAAAACACAAATGACTTTATTTTATTCAAACCGAACTAATACTAAAAAAATAAACTCTTATAACCCAGGTCCGAGTGCGCTGTCTGCACCCCCCACTCGAGGTCAGCGAGTGCATCCTCGTAGAGGGAATGTAGACAATAATCAATATATAGACAATAATCAAATTGAATATATAGACGAAGATATTCAATATACAGAAGGAGATGTGAAATACACAAGTGGAAATAAATTTAACTACATTAGCGAGAAAGATATTAAAAGTTTGATATTAGATTCGACTAAAAGACATGAAGTTCTTATTAGAAGATTAGAAAAAATAGAAAATCTTATGTTATTACTACTTTTGATACTAATGTTCTTAGCTTTAAAAAGTTACAGTTAAATATGTAAAATTTTAGAATTTAAATTCAGTAATGTATATCTACTATTATTATAGAAAGATTTTCTAAATTCTTCTATAGTTAAAGTTCCGCCATAATCTTTTAAAGTTAAAATAGATGGTGCAGGAGTTATATTAAAATCGCAACCAAACAATTTTCTATAAAATTGACCAACTAAATATGATTTATGTTGAAAATTTTTATCATTCATACAATAACTTTTCACACAATTAGGGGAACAAAAATTACCAAATAGTTTATATCTCTTTGTTTTATTGCAATAATCTATAGGTAAATAAAATGGTTTATTGTTAAAATAATGATGACAATTATAACATTTTAAATCTCGTTTTACAGTATTTTTTTTATCTTTATTATATAAAGTTAATTTTTTAGAATGATCTTGTTTATAAGTGCAGTTGTCTTCTTCATCGCTAGAAACTGTTAATCTACAATTATCATTTGTATTGTTTATAAAAAAATCAGATATATTAGTCTCGCTGGGTTCTTTACCATGAACTTCTATAAGAATATTACCGAACTTTAGATTATCTGTTCTATAGTTCTCACTGGTTATTTTTTGTGTTTCTTTTATTGGAGTTACATCATTTGATTCTTCTATTAAGTTTTTTCTAAAAGGTGTAGTTTCAAATTTTTTCTTTCGTCCTCTTTTTTTAGGTTTAACTTCATTTTCACTCATTTGTAAATATATTTAAAGACTCTTTATATTTTTTATTAAATTGTAATGTGGTTTTTATATGGTATTACAGTCGCGTGGATTTTAGCCAATATTACGCAAGCTGCTATGAATCGTTTTGTATTTAATGTAAATAAGAAGAAAAGTTTAGACAAGATTGAAAGAACAGAAGATCGAGATGAATATACACTACTGTGTTACGTAATTACTTACGAAGACGGGGAAAATGAAGTTTTGGGTGAAACAACCTTAGAGGAAATCGAGGAAAAAGATGAATTAAAGAAGATTGATTATATAACTATAAAGTATATGTTTAATGGTAGGCTAATGAAATATATTACAAGGCAAATGGATATCGAATTCCCGTTTTATAATTTTAATGTAGAACCTGAAAAATACCCTTACTATCCAGATATTATGTTTTTTAACAACCTTGATGTAACAGATTATGTTAGACCTTATCTGGGACCCCTTTGTAATTTTTACGGAGATAGAGAGGAACCTGTTAAATTAAGCGATGCTTTGAGAGAACATCCTGAATATAATACATTTAATTTTGAAGAGGGAAATTTTATAATGATATCTAATAAAACTAAATTTTATGGTAGAAAAATTGTCACAAAGGAACTTCCATGTAATTTTCTTGTATGGAAGAGGCATGCTGCAGTAGATCCAAGGGATGAAGAAAAATTAAACAATAGAGAAGAATTAATAATTTAATTTAATTTAAGTTATTTTAATTCAGTCTAATTAATATTTATCTTAAATCAATATAAACAAATTATATAATGTTATTTCAGAATATGTCCTCTAATAATTCTGACGTAATATTTACATTCAAAACTGTTCAAACAAACGCTATACGAATTTTATTTGAATCTTTAAAAAATATACTATCGGACGTTAATTTTAAAGCAGACGCTACAGGGCTTAAATTAACAGCAGTTGATGGGACAACTAGTGCTATTGTTAACCTTTTTCTTTATTCAGAAAAATTTGAAGAATACATTTGCGAGAATTCTATAAATATAGGTGTAAGTTTAGCATCAGTGTTTAAGATATTAAAAGGTATAAAAAATACAGACACAATTTCATTCACTATCTTAAAATCTGATCCAAATAATATGGTACTAACATCTCAGAACAGTGATAAAAAATCAGTAATGAGAAGTAAAATAAAGTTATTAGATATGGACGAAAAAATATATAATATACCAGATATTCATTTTGATTCATATATTACAATGCCATCATCAGACTTTCAAGTTTACATTTCAGATCTTTCTAATATATCTTCTGAAATAGAAATAAAAACCAACTCAGATAACATGGTTATGACAGCTGTGGGTGATTTTGCAGAACAAAGTATAACAATAAATGAAACAAATGACAAAATATCTGATAAAACAAATGAAAACAGTGGTTTATATAATATTAAATACATTCAACTGTTTACAAAATCAACCAATTTATGCGGAACTGTAGAAATTTATCTAAAGACTAATTATCCTCTTACTATTTTATACAATGTAGCAAATCTAGGTGTTCTTAAATACTGCCTTGCTCCAATTTTATAATTGGTTTAGGGTAACACCCACATGATGTCTTTTTTAATTTATAATATATTCTCATCATTACACTTTTAATTGCCCTGTATATAGTTTTATACATATCGGTGTTTTTAAGAAGCTGAAGAGCCATGTCTAACTGTTTATCATCTATTTCTATATTGTACTTTTTAGTTAATAACTCGTCGACGCTTATTATTATTATATTTTCTATAGAATCAGGTGTGAAATCTTTAAATAATTTTTTATTTGTATGTAAAAATGTCGTTAAATTTAAAATAAGAGGTAAATAATCTATTTTACCATCTTTAAGCTCTTCTTCAAATATATCTAGTAAGCCATTTACTAGAAGTATATTTACAAGTTTAGTATAATATTCATTTTTTCTTAAATCTAAAACAATATTCTTAAAAGATTTCATTTAATTATATTATATATTATTATATATAATTAAATGGACAAAGAATTATTATACGGTATTTTTTTAGCATTTATGATAACGTCTATTTTCGATCTATTTTCAAATTTATTACTACCTTCTTTAGGCGGGACAACTAAACTTAGAGAATATTTTGAACAACATACACCCCTGGCTGCTGCTCTTATAGCCGGTTTTGTAGGTGCTGTAACTTATGCAATTATTTATGCAACTTATTCTGGAAACCCATCTCCAAATCCTTTTAATTTTTTGGTAATTTTTTGTATAAGTGCATTAATTGGGATTCCTATAAGGTGGTCTGGTTTATTCCCACATTTGGATAAATATTATTATCAGGTAATACCTAGAGTACAATCTTACATAGCAGATGGGTTATCCGGATTAATGGTTTCGGTTGTACATTACTATATCACAGGTCAAATTCAAGGTTCTACTGCGGCATTATTCGCTTTAATTATAGGAGGTATTTATTCATTGCCGATTTAATTAAAAAATAATTTAATTTATATATAATAAATGAAATACTTATATGATTTCTTTAGTTCAACTAATTGTAGAGCTGTAATATTATTGTGTCTTATCTTATTAATACATGCTTATATGAAGTTTAAAGAAAAATACACGGAATTAAAAAATAAACGGAATTAAAAAAATATCGATTAAAAAGATATTATTTAATTTTAATTAAAATTAAAATAATAATATATGTTAAAATTAAATGAGTACTGACGAACTAATAACAAAGCTTGGTTTTGGCGCAGCGCCAAGGATGCGGGCCGCCGCTGACGCCGCAGCTAGAAAAGCAGCAGCTAAACCTGGAACATCAAAAGCTGTTTGGCTGGGGGTGGGCGCTCTTTTAGGCCTAGGAATTGCTGCATTTTTCTACTGGCTTTATAAACGTAGCGATTTCCGCTTTACCCCAGACCCTATGCAGAATACAAGAGCATCTAAAACACAACCTCCTCCGGTACCAACTCACCGAGAATATATGTTTAAAAGACCCAAAATGAAACCTTTTAAAAAAACTCACTTAAAAACGTCGGATGATTTTGGTGGTTATTATGGCGCTCATCCAAGGGGATTTTCACAAGATGAAGAACGAATGAAACGTAAAACAGGTCAAAAAAATAGTTATTTACCAAAAACGAATGATAAAATGAAAAATAATTATAAAAATATTAAACCAGGTATATATAATACAGGTCATATAGAACAGGTTGGTGAAATAAACAGTGCTACAAATATATCAGCTGGAAATAATTTTGTAAGCGCATTTGGAAGAAACAGTGGTGATAGAAATATTAGTAGATATATTCAGCCACTTGAATCTAGAGGAGTATCTTCTGATGCATTAAATTTCGCAAGTATCACGAAATAAATAGTCAAGAGGTAAATCAGGGCATTTTTTAACATTCTGTGTTTTATCTTCAGGATAAATTATATTAAATTTTTTTGAATTATAAAATGATAGTCTTTTTTTATTCCAGTTATTAAATATACTAATACTATCATTTACATCTATCACAACAGGTAGATTCTTATTTATTTTTCTTAATATTCTCCCAACAGCTTGTTCTATATTACATTTGGGAGAAGCTAAAACTAATGTATCGAGTTCTGGATTATCATAACCCTCTGAAGCCATTTGATATGTTGCAATTATAATGTCACATTTATTTGAAATACTTAGTTCATCTTTTTTCATACCTCCGTAATACAATCCAACTGTATGAGATTTGTTCTTTAATTCATGTGCAATCTTTTCACAATGACATTTCCTATCTGATAATACAAGTATTTTACGTTTTTCCATTGCATGCTGTTCTATAAGCCGTGTTATGAGAGAAACTCTACATTCTATTTCTGTCACGTTTGTTATACTAGCTGCACTATTTACTTTACCATTTGGTAAATATTTAATGGTATTATTAGGGTGTTCATAAAATGTATAAACCTTTATAATAGGTTCTATTACAAGTAATTGTACATCTACTGCTATATCACCTAAAAACCAATTAAGTGTATATTCTAATCTATCTGCTCGTTTTAAAGTGGCTGTTAAACCTAGATTGTATTTTGATCCTATTTTATAAAAAGCGGATGAAAATACCTTGGAGCAATAATGATGAGTTTCATCCCAAATAGAAAGAGAAAATTCATTAAATGTATCATCTGGGTAATCTTTAATAGAAATGCTTTGAATCATTCCTATACATACACTTGGTTCAGTGTTTATAACTTTACCTTGTATTATACCAGGTTTAATTCCTAAAAATTTTATTATCTGTTCTTTCCATTGTTCTAGAAGTGTTTCTTTATTTACAAGAATTATAGTCTTTACACCCAATTGTGATGCTATATAAAGAGATGCAAATGTTTTTCCCCAACCAGTATATAAACACGCTATACATGATTCTTTTGAGACAAGTTCTTTATATACAGTATTTATGACTTCTTTCTGATAATCTCTAGGAATTCCATTTATGTTAATATTACAAAAGGTTACTTTATTTTCTATAAGTTCACCTTCGTTCGAAAAATGTTTTGGTATGTACATTGATGTATCTTTTACATTTACGTTCTTTTTTAACTTATAAAGACAGTAGTTTATTGGAATAGGAGCTCCAGGTATAAAAGGTGTAACTGTTAATTTTTTTTTAAGTTCATTGCTTTGATTACATTTTCTACCTTTCATCTCTTTAATTATTTTTTTTAACTTTAAATATATTGCTAATATATAAATGTTAAATATATCTTCTACTATTATTAAAAAATCTTTTATAGCTGCTATTGCAGCAGTTTTAATTAATATAATCGCTTCATTTGCAGTTCTTCCTTTTGCTACATCTGACCAAATTTACCCACCGTCGGGGGTAGAAAGCCTAGGTTATTTTTCACAGATTATACACTTACTTCTTCTAGATAATAGGGTTATTATTTCAAATTCTATTCTTGTATTTATCATAGTGTTTATATCTGTTATTTTGTCTTTAGGTATGTAATATGAATCAAATGAAAGCATTACCACGATTATCATAACTTTTTAATAAATAGACGGACCATATTTCCTTAGCTTAAAATCCACGGTATGTCATCAGTTCTTCAGTAGTCAGGCCATATTCCCTTAGCTTAAAATCATCTAAATATCCAGTCTTCACCGAAAGTCTATACAACTTTCTAAGCACTTCTTGATGTTTACCTGGAATTATTGAATCTGGAATGAAATTTCTTCCAGTTGCTTCTTTGAATAATGTTTGTATTATTTTGTGCATAGTTGCTACACACGGAGAACATCTGTCGTACAGACTAGACATCACTATAGCGTCGTTTTTATTCAATATATGGTGAAAATCACCATTACCTTCGCCGTGCTCCGGTGTAGAATGTCCATTCACATAAGCGTGACGCGCAGTCACATATTCATCAAGTTTCATATCTTTCCACAATAGAACATCGGGGCGCAGCCTAATGAAGCAGTCGAATTCAGTAGGGTCGTCTAGTGCCATTGTTAAACTTTTCTTTATACTAAGTAAGTGCGAAATCTGCCTGAATTGATGTTCATCGGTATTCACCCCGGATATTTTACTCTTGATCTCATTACGATAAATATTATTGTCTTCGCACAAAATCTTCTTAGGATCATACAGCCTTTTCAAATCCTGTTCTAAATCAGGATTCCAGGTATGTATAAATATTTCAAACTCAACCCCAGGATTTGCTTCTATTATGTGAGTTCGAATACATCGTTCTATTGCCCTGAAATTCACGTAATCTAATTTCCCAGCTTGATAATTACCAGTTTTGATACCCACAGCACCAGCAATACAAAGAGCAACTCTTTTATGACCTGGAAGATGTGTGTATTTTGAGGTATTATATTCTTTTATATATATTATCAGTATTATCACAAACGCTACTAAAATAAATATAGGAATATTGCTGTTTTTCATAACTCTTACCTTTAGTATTTTTTTCTTTTTTTTTTAATTTTGCTTAATTATTGTATTAATAATATAAAAAACAAATTGATTATATTATTAATATGACTTGCAATTGTGGGGTTAGATGTTTTGTATATGAAACACTTGAACCGTTTGGAGATTTTTATCAAAGGGTTTTGATTTCTAGTTGCGGTGTATACATTATCGACGGGAAAAAGAAATCTAAGTGTAGTTTTTATAATAAAAAAATATTAAAAACCGGGATAGTTATAGATAGTCCTACAATTGTAAAAAAAGAACATGAAAAATACATACTAAATGAAGACTTAGACATTGATAAAAAAAGTAGAAAAGACATAGAATCGAATATTTATTTACTTAAATTAGCAAGGGAATACCCTATTAACATTTCTAATTACATATCATTAATAAATTATAACTTAAGAAAACTACAATATAAACCTTTTTTCGTAGATAAAGAAAGTATTGAACAACTCGTTGAAAGATTAGAATATAACCCAGATGACATAAGAAAACCTGTAGTATTTCCTACTAAATGTAAATCTAATTGTAAGTCTACTAAACCCAGAAAGACAGTCAATAGAAAAAGAAATATAAAATATGCAGCCGATTTTATAAACTTAGAAACTTCTCTAGAAATTGAAGATTCTAGCGACAATTCAGATGAAAATGAAAATGAAAATGAAAATGAAAATGAACTTGAAAATGAAAATGAAAATGAAATTGAAAATGAAATCGATGTATCAGATATAGATTGTGATATATTCGAAATTGACGATAATGAAGAGGCGTTCAGTGATTAAAATAAATACCTAGCAGATATAATAAGTAAAGATGTTATCATCAATATTAAATAATGAAACTAAAGAGGAATTCAAAACCGTCGTAAATGTTGCGATATTTCCTGTTAAAATTTATTGTATTTTACTTTTGTTATTTATCTTAGTATTAATATTTGAATTATATATATTAATTAATTTAAAAAAATCCAAAATAATTAGTTAAATGCTAGCCGTTACAGATGAAGAAATTCAATTTTTTAAAAAAGATATAACAGACTTTACTAACATAGAAAAACAAATAAAAGAATTAAAGGCTAAAATTAAACCTTATCAAGATAAAATAAAAGAACTTAATAAATTGAAAGATACTAAAAAGGAGGAAGTTATCAATTTTATGGATTGTAATAAATTAGATATGTGTAATACAGATGATGCGTCTTATGAGATGAAAGAAACTAAAAGCACTAAGACGGTTACTAAAGGTGATGCATATGATAGGATATATAAATTTTTTTCAGATGATTCTCATAATATCAGGGACATGAATGTAGAAGAAAAATCTAAGTATCTACATAATTATATTTATGTAGATGGGAGAGAAACAACTGTTGTAAAAACACTAAAAGCTAAATAGTGGTTTATCTTCAATATCTGACATATCTTCTGAACTATAATACATGTCATTGTCTTCCATCTTAATTTTAGAAATTATCTTAATATATGTATCTCTTGTAATGCTGTTGATGTCGTTGTTTTTATTTGTTTTAATTATTAAGATGTCTCCATAAAATTTATCTTCTGTGAATGGAATTATATGTATATTTAAGTCTTTATCTACTTTATTATATAGTATAATATAGTCATTACATTTAATGTAATGTTTATATTCTTCAAAATCATTACTTTCTAAACTAAACTTAATCGTTTTGAACTTAATCTCATTTATTTCACCGTTCTTTTTTAAAAGAAGTCCAGTTCTCATTATACATAGAATGTATTTTATTATACAGGTTTTAACGTGTATAAATACATTATATAGTAATAAAAAATTTACTTAAAAAAATATATTATATAAACTTATATTACCGGATGTCTATATATGAAAACAACAGGGACTGGAATAATAGTATAAAAGAAAAAATTAAAAACGCAGATAGTGAAGATATATTTAAGTTTTTTGAGGAATTAGATAAAAAATGGAATATAAATTCTTCAAATATGGGTGATATCATCAAGAATTGTTTTAATTCTTTAAATATGGATAAATTAGATACAATAGATATCGGTATATTGAAAATAGAATTAGATAAGGCTATGTATGAAACAACCCTAATTTTTACTAAATTTAAAAAACTGGTACCTAATTATGAAGAATATTCTAACAGATGGAATAAAATATACGAAGTTATTTTTTATGGAGAAAGACTTATCAGAGATGTCTACTTGTTGCATAAAACTGGTCATCCGGAACACGATTCATTATCAAACGAAGACCCGGATATTCTATTCAAATATGCTAGATTTAAAGATGACTCTAAAAAGACAGCTTATCAATGCCTTCTTTTGTATATGATTGAACAGTTTGCAGAAGATGGATTTGCAAAGTTTAATGGAAATCTATACAGACCACTAATAAAAAATGGTAACAATACTCATGCATGGGAAAAACTTTGTACTATCAAAGAATATCTGTATCAAAAAACGGATCATAAGATAAATTTTAATCAATGGAAAAATGCAACATCAAATGCTGGAAATATAAACTCGGCTGAAAAATATTTCAATGAGTTTATGGGACCAGAGCTACCGGAACTTAAAAAAGATAGACATCTTTTTGCATTTAAGAATGGTAATTACATCACGAAATATAATACTGCACCAGAAGGAGAAACTCCCTATTATGAAGACGTATTTGTTCCGTATGGACAAAAGAACCCTTACATAACCAATTTCTCAGTTGCTGCAAAATATCATGATCAATCATTCAACAATTTTGATGAAATCGAAGACTGGTTTAATATCATTGAATATTGTCCAACTTTTAAGAGTCTATTAGATTATCAAGAACTTCCAGAAGAAGTTCAACGATGGCTTTGTATTTTTATGGGTAGAAAGCTTTTTAAAATCGGAGATTTAGATAACTGGCAATGTCTACTGTATCTATTAGGTCAGGCTGGTACAGGTAAGAGTACAGTTCTTATGAAAATTTTGCAAAAATGGTATGACGAAGAAGATGTTGGTATCATTTCAAATAATATTGACACTAAATTTGGTATCAAACCTCACGTAAATAAGTTTATGGTATTGGCACCGGAGATTTCCGAAAATTTTAAAATGGAACAAACTGATTGGCAGCTTCTAGTAGAAGGCGGGAGAAACACATACTCGGAAAAGTATAAAAACGACGAAACTATTGATTGGACCTTGCACATGACAATGGGTGGTAATAAAATCATGAGATACAAAAATAATTCCGAGAGTGTTTCTAGGAGAACAGTCGTTGTAAATTTTTGGAAAAAGGTTACAAAAACAGATACTGCTATAGATAAGAAATTGGCTAAGGAACTTCCTATCATTATGAAATTATGTGTATCTGCTTATTATTCCGCTGTAAGACAGTATGGTATTAGGGGTATCTGGGATATACTCCCTAGATATTTTCATGAGAATAAGGAAGATATGGAACAAACTACTAATGCACTACAGAACTTTCTTAAGTCTGGTAAGGTTGTATTTGGTGATAAACTTTACATACCCGCGAAAGTGTTTTCTCAAGAATTTAATGAACATGTTAGAGAAAATAATCTAGCAAGAGAGCAGTTCACAAAAGATTATTATGGAGGTATTTTTACAAACAATGGAATAAAGGTAATTCAACAAGGAAGCAAGGAATATCCACGGGGTTCTGGGATTATGTTGAAAAGAACTATGTTTTTTAAGGGTATTGATATAATTAATCAATCTAATGACGACGATGATCCTGAATGAATTATTTTACGTTGATATTGTATAAATAAAATGTAATTAATAATTTATAAATGGCAAGGACAGTGGAATCCCATCCAGCTGCAGAAGTAAACCAATCTTCATTTAATGTTTCCATGATCTATTTGGTTTTGTTCATATGTATTATTACAGTTGTTTCTTATTTTATGTATAAAGTTTATAAAAAATTACAGGCGTTAAATGATGAAGTTGTTAAAGTTACTAACAGGGGTGATAGCCTAGATAGTAGTAATAAAGAACACGATAGACAGATAGACTTTCTGGCTGAACACTTGAAAAGAGTTGAAACTAGTATTGTAAAACCTCCACCTGAACCTCCTAATAAAGTAGAAATAGTCCCAGATAATTCTGAGGAGGTTTTAGAAAGAATAGTAGAAGAATAAATTAAAGTCAGTGACATAATATAGTGTTTTTAGTAAAATTCGAATTAGTTATATTTTTAACACTTTCGAATTCATCTTTGTCTACATATAAATTCCAATTTATTTTATTCAAAACATCCTCCTCCAATGGTCCTTTTCCTGCTATTTCAATATCGCATATGAATTTATTTGATATTATTATACAGGTTTCGATCAGATCTTTTATATTTTTGCTATTAATAACCGAATTGGAATTTTTATACCTTCGAAGGTATATAAGTGTTAATATTATACTATCTAATTCAAAAATGTCATTATCTTCAAACAAATTAAGTATCATTTTATATATACCCCTAGTGTTTTTATCGTCTTTAAATGAAAAGTCTAAAATGTTATTTATATTTGAAATTGTTAGCATATTAATATATTATAATATATTTTATATATTTTATATATTATAATATAATATAGTACAATGGAAAAAAATTTTTGGATCGGTATTGTTTTATCTTTTATTATTACAGCTTTTTTCGATTTGGCTCTTAATTTATTGCCTTCTCCAATTGGCGCTACTTCAATAAGAGGGTATTTTAATAAACACACCCCTCTTGCAGCAGCCCTTATCGCAGGATTTGTTGGGGCTGTAACATTTTTAGCTATTTATTTTGTTTACGGAAAAATCCCCGAGCCTACGGTGTATAATATGTTAATAATATTCTCAATAAGCGCACTAATGGGTACTCCTATGAGATATTCTGGATTGTTCCCCCATTTAGATAAACATTATTATCAGGTAATGCCCAGAATACAATCATTTGCTGCTGATGGTTTATCCGGTATTATGGTAGCCGCTGTTTATTACTTCTTGATAGGAAAACTTAAACCCGAGATAGCTCTTTTATACGCTATACCAACTGCCATAGCTTTTAAGCCAAAGATGATAGGAATTAATGTTTAAATTGTTAATATAATATTTCATTGTTATTTAAAAGTTTTATCAAATATTTAAAAGTCTTGAAGTATAGATTTATATCGGAACCACCAGTTAAAATAACGCTCCCAGGTCTAAATATAGCAACTGTTAATTTATTTGCTGTTTCTGGGTCTTCAATTTTTAGATTTATCGCCGGATATTTACTTGGATTATATGTATATCTTTTTATCATAGATTCATTAGTTACATCTAATATATCACATAATACATTCTGTTTAATGTTTTTCGAAATTTTAAAATCAGAGTTGATCATACATATTCTAAGATTTGTAATTTTTGAAAATTCTGGATTTAAAAATGCTTCAACTTCAGTAAGTCTTCTATATATCTTTCTAACTGCATAAGTAGCTGACATAACATTTAATACCCCTGCTAGTTGAATATTTCCGTTTTTAAATATTTTTACAGATATTTTTTTTTTATCCTGATATTTTACTGTTATGTAAGTATTTATACAATTGTAAAAAACTTTAGAATCTTCATTATTAATAAATCTATTTTTATATAATTGTAAATTTATAATAGAATTGTAGTTGCAACATAGAGTCATTGTGGATATAGACCATTTTTTGAGTATATCTATAAAACCTAAATCAGTAAAAGATCTTATTTTATCATAATCTTCAAAAAATGTTTTAAAATTTTTATGGCATATACACGGGGTGTCTAAGTATTTTTTCTTAGGATCGCATATTTCACACATACGTTCTTTATATCTCTTTATATATAGTTTCTTTATATTCATATTTTTTAGTAATTTATGTTTTAATTAATCCATAAAGATAGTTTTTTATTAAGTTAGCTAAAGAAGTCTTGTTAGTTATACTTTGAATACACGCCTCTAATACCATACTACTATCTTCTTTGGAATGATTTTTTATTAAAAATCGCGCATAGTAAATCATTCTTGGTAGAACTTGACTATATAAATCTAAATCATTTATCGTAGGTTGTTCTAATGCATTTAACTCTTTTATTATATCATACATACAATAAGTTATTATATTTAATTCTACGATACGTTTCATATTTGGTGATACAATAACTTTAGTCGTATTTTTTCCATAATAATAAAATATGAGTTTATTAATTTCATTTATTTTTTTATCTGTTATCTGCGTTCTTGTACACGGATCAATAAAATTATCGGTTTTTTCTAAATATTTAATAAAATTATAAAAGTCATAATAGAAAAAGAAATTATTAACTTTTATAGATATAAAAGGATATCTTAATTTTTCTAATGATATTTTACATGTATCATCCATCATTGTTTTTTTTCTAAATTGTCTCTGTATATAAGTCACTGTTTTAAAATCGTTAAGTTTATTTAAAAGTTGAAATTTATTACATTTACTTACGTATTTTATATTATTTATTTTACATAATTTTTTTAAGACCCGGTAAGGTAATATTGAATTAAATTTAATTAACATGCTATAATACAATTAATTATTTTTTTAAATTTATTAAAATGTTTAAAAAAATAATTAATACTATGTAAACCATGAGTTCGTTTAGATTATCTAAAAAAACGGTTCATAGTGATTCTAGGATGTCTATAAGTGCTAAGCATAACCAAACAATAAATAAACTAGAAGCCGAAACCGATAACCTACCTAAATACAAAAAGGAATTAAACGCATTAATAAAGTTAAAAAACAACAAACAAACGAATAAAGTATTAACTACAGATAAAAAAAATGAAATATCAGAAATAGATACAAAAATCAAAGAGTTAAATAATAAAATAAACTCTATAGAAAAATGCGAAAATTTAACAGAGTATTTATTTAATTCTATCGATTTTATTAAAAATATAGACGGTATAGAATACACAGAAAATAATGAAAATAAGAGCGACGGTATTTTTAAATATGTATCGATGGATATGGAAAAGAAAAACGAGGAAAATTATAAAATGTATATGAAACAATGTTTTCCAGGAGAAATAAATAACATAGAATACTCTTTAAATACATATACCTGCAAAAATTGTTTAAATAATACTTGTCAGGATAGTTCTTCCGGTTTAAATATATGCTATTCCTGTGGATTAACAGAAATTAATTCTGTTTCTCTTACACCGGAATGGAATGTTTCTGAAACACATGACTTTATTAAACCTTATAGTTATAAAAGGACTAGTCATTTTAAGGAATGGATAACACAGATACAGGGAAGAGAAGGTACAAATATACCTGATGATATTATAAATATTTTATTAATTGAAATAAAAAAAGAAAGATTAACAGATAAGAGTTTAATAACATATTATAAAATTAAAGAATTTCTTAAAAAATTAAAATTAAACAAGTACTATGAACACATACCAAATATAATTCACAGGATTACAGGAAATAAACAACTTATTATTTCACAAGACCTTGAGGATAAATTAATTGATATGTTTAACAAAATACAAGATCCTTTCATAAAACATTGTCCAAAAGAAAGGAAAAATTTTTTAAGTTATTCTTATACTTTATATAAATTTTTTGAATTGTTAAATAAACCTGAATACCTAATATATTTCCCCCTTTTAAAAAGTAGAGAAAAATTATTCGAACAGGAGAGAATATGGATGTTAATATGTAAGGAATTAGATTGGGAATTCCATAAATGTATTTAATATTTATTTAGTACATAGCTAGAGACGAAGCACCGCCCTTGAATAAAGAGGTTGTCTCACCTACACATGTTACATTAACGGTGGTAGCCTTAGCGTCTTTGGAGAAAGTTAATACAAGTCTGATATTATCGAAACGATTAAGGGGTACAGACGAACCACCGTATGCGCGAGACGCTAAGGGGAATACGTAAATAGACTTTCTCGACTGATCTGGATCTCTCATATTATTACCCATTACATTATCGAGGGAATTAGAGATTAGACCGAGAGACGACGCGGTTGTACCGTCTAGTAGCTGAGCATCAATTGTACCCGAGAATGAGGACGAATTGAGTTTAAGCTCGGCGTTGTCTAAACCACAGCCAGCTTCGCCGGTTACTGTGATAATAAGGTGTGACGAATACAATGAGAAATGATCTAAATCAAGTGTGTAGTTCTGTTCGAAACCAGCATCCTGAGACTTATTAACATTCTGAGTCATCTTAAGACGCTTAGGAATACCGGCAGGCTGTGTCTTCATCATCTCACGTTCCTCGTTACACATAATCATGCAACGGCCGTAAAGCTTACCTGGTTCAATAGAAACCTGGGAAGCAGTTGGAACAATGCTCTCATGAGAATCAGTGAATACTCTAGAAAGATCATTAGTAAAATATACCTTAATCTTAACAGACTGATGTGGTGCCGCGGCCATTAGATAACCATTCTCTGTATTCTCGGTAAAACCCTGTAGCTCTGGAGCCATTGTTTTAGTTAGGAGTGGGAGACGAAGGAACATGCTACGGGTCTGAGGAGCGATGTCAGTCGCGATAACATTCTGGTAACCACCGGCTAGAGTAGCTTTGCCTGTATTAACACAGGCATCTAATGTATAGCCGGTGTCTGCGCCGCGAAGATGGTATACTTGATTAGAGTTTCCAAGACTGTGTTCGGGAATTCTAAGAGCTGAGGACGAATTTCCTTCAGTATTTAACCTAAAAGGTTCGTAGATAGAAGCTACTCTGCCCGCAGTATCTAATTCCTTACCATTTGAAGATACAAAACCGTTTGCCTGTGTTCCGAATCTCTTGAAAACACCCTCACCCAATTCGGTGCAGTTACAGGCTAAGATGTCGTCATTTTCTAATGTTTGCCAGATTTGAGTACCAACCTGAAACTCTACGCGCTCTATAATAGACGCTAACCCAAAGTTATTGAATGTAAAAGCATCAGTGATTGGATTACCATCTGCGTTAAGCGTGTCACTTCCTAGTTTACTTGTAGTAGGGTGTTCGGTACATTTTACACCCACCTGTATGTATAGATCACCTAAAGCGTCTATATCATTATTTACAGTAAATATCTGATTGCCGCCCCAGGTGGTTGTACCAGAAACACCACTTGTTGGAATTTCCATAATAGACGAACCATATAGAAGCTGGCGGGTGGTATCGTTTTTGTTGTAGAATACAGACATTACATCACTGTCATTAGCGCTTATTTTATTTGTAACAGCAAGACCCTGGGTCCCGCTTCCATTA
>CEWG01083129.1_pt1 | contig 32259 bp, 19 predicted proteins | sample 361411 | NCBI WGS metagenome assembly CEWG01 (sample SAMEA2622173, study PRJEB7988) | marine metagenome | biome: marine biome (ENVO:00000447); feature: surface water layer (ENVO:00002042); material: "saline water (ENVO:00002010), including plankton (ENVO:xxxxxxxx)" | depth 5 m | reverse complement strand
GAGATCATACCATTGATGTCCACACCATTGCAGTTAACACTCAAAGATGATTCTGAAACCTTCCCAGCAGAAGATCTGAAACTCAATCCAAAATCACCACTGATGACATTGATATTGACGAATTCTGCGAATGACTCTTCAACCCACACAGCAGATCGCCCGTTATCCTGATTTCGACATCCCCTTTCAGTTGAAACAAAATCTGAATTCTCAAAAAGTACAGGGACGCTTCCTGTACCTCCTCCATATATTTGTACGGCGTTCCCTGTTACACCGCTCTGCCCATCATTTCCAACAGTGTAAAGACCTCCGATGAATCTAGGTTGAGCCAATTCTGTTGCGAGTACGCTAGATGTGTTCGTATCAGTAAACTCCAATTCAACTAATTCGGGGGATGCTCCTTGCAATACCAAAGCACCATATCGAAATTGGTTAACGGTTGGGACTGGGAACGGAACGCCCCATGCTGAGTCGATGTCCAGTTGACGGAGGGCAGTCTCTGAGAGGTCTATTGTGCTTCGAATGACGATTCCTTCCCCGCACGAGGGGTCATCTATCGTAAGCGTGGATGTTCCAAAGGTCATACCTCTACAATCCCCATTTGCAGAGGCGTTCGACGGCTCAAGCCATGTCATTGTTATCCGACTGGTGGAGGTTGCATCTTGAGAGGCGCCGCAGGATGCAGCGCCAATGCATAGGTTCCCCCGTGCCTCCAAAGATGTGCCATTTGAGAAGGTGATTTGAGTTGAAGGTTCGATAATCAGCTTAGCACCCGGTGATATGATTATGTCTCCACTGACAGCGTGTGAACCAGACCAGGTCTCGATGGAGTCAATGTACCCTGAACTGGTAGCATTCTGGGCAGACACCGAAGAAGCCGGTGCTACCAGGGCGACCATTGTCGAGAGTATCAGAATGAGTACCAATGCTTTGCTCTTCATCACGGGCCGGTCGATCATGATAGCACTGGAGCCGTCAATAGATATAACCCTAGGCGGAATATGGGTGCTACCAATTGTCAGCAGAGGCTTCCACTGCGTCACGCCATGCCACGGCATCCAGAATGCCATATCCCGACCGAGTGTCGTGTCCGATCTGGTTATCTACTGGTTTGGCACTCTCTGCGAGGGCCTTCTTGACATGAAATATACGATTATCCCCCCCAACCGTAAGGTCTGTGAGACCCTTTTCAGTAAGATCCTGTAATATCAAGGCCAACGTCGCTGTGACGAAGATTGCTGCATCGCTTGTACCTGTAGAATATGCATAAGGAGGGGATTTCTGACTGGAAACTGTGGAGAGAATATAGTAGCCAGGGGCGAGTATCTCGGGTTTCTGATTTGGCCAGACTCTATCCAATTCCTTGTAAGGATCTTGGTATGAACCGATCGAACTGTTTGACCAGGGCGTGAGAAACCGATCATATGCACCGACACTTATGACGCCCTCAACATTTGCGGGTGTGGAGACATCAATGTTGTTCGGACCCGCATTTCCCGCCGCCGCTACGACAAAGATCCCATTGTCCAAGGCATCTTGAACCGCACCTGAGACAGACCTAGAGGCTAGTTGGGATGAGGCTTCGAATGGCCCCCCTAGCGATAGGCTGATTATATCCGATCTCTGAGAAACCCTACACCATTGGATTGCATCAGCGACCCTGACGCTGTTTCCAGTGGTTCCCTCAGGCCCCAATCCTACGGCCACGCTGAGTGCCACCTTCGGAGCCATTCCTTTCAAGGGTCCAGAGCCATTCGCAATGAGTAGCCCTGCCATGGAAGTTCCATGGTGGGATTGGCTTACATCCCTAACCTCCTCATGATTAAAGGCATAAAAGTCCCTGAATCCAACTAAATTCATGTTTGTAAAATCAGGATGTGCTGGGTCTATACCAGTATCGACTACGCAGACTTTGATCCCACTACCATCGAGACCTTCCTCGCTGAGGAGCCGTACACCAGATGAATCATAGGCCCATTCGGAAGCTGGAAGGTATGGCGTGATTAGTGGCTGAATCATCGGCCACAAAAGCATCATCACGACTATGCTGGCAGCTCCTCCAACTGCTCCATAGGGCCATACGAATGGTGACATGCCATACAATGGCCGCCTCAGGTCTCTCGCTTCTTTGTCAGAAAGGCCGTAATCTTCCCCCGTGTATCCCACGGCCCCCTTGTCAACCGCGGTTAGGATAGCCCTGTCCTCAGGCTCGGGCATTAACTCGATGCCGTCCTTGGGCATTGCTGGTCACCCATTCTCGGTCAGAAGGGGGCGTTAGGTTTCCTGCCTGGCCTTCTTGTAAGGACGATCAACAAGCCCCCGAGTATGATAATGAGTACTATCATCAATACCTGGGTCGCATCCCCTGCCTCTTCGACGCTCGGAGACTGTAGATTGTACTTCTTTGTGTAAGGCTCCTCTGAGGACTCTTTCCCATCTACTGACTCTATGGAGAACACGATCCAAGCATCGCCCTGACTGAGGGTGCTGAAATTGAGATCTAAATAAGCCGTGCTCTCCGTTCCCGCTGGTACTGTAAGAATGGCGGTAGCGTTGATGCCAGAGGGTTCGGATAAGGCGGATGTCTGGTGCTCAGCTTTCACTATCACTTCCTCTGCCCCCACAAGACCTTGATTTTCAATCGTCAGAACTACTGTCTGTATTGAGCCGTAAACAGGATCCTTGCCACCACCCAACCATGACACGCTATCCCTGTCAATGGACAGTACCGCATATTGGGCGGACACGTCAATTGCTACGGGCTCGTATTCCGTTTGGTCATCGCCTATTACGAACATGGTGAGTGTGTATGGTTCGTCAGTGGCGTTTTCCGGGGCACCTATGATGACCGAGAACGCTTGACTCTCAAATGCCCCAACAGTCACGGATTGGGCTCCAGTTCTTGTCCAACCTGGAGGCAATGCACCGTCATCGAATGAGACTGAGTATACCTCATCTGAGTTGCCATCGTTTTGGAAGATGAGTTGGACAGTCTCCTGAGAACCGGGTCTGACACCATAAACGTCTTCGGGGGCCTCAGATAGACTCCAACCGGTTATTTTTGGGACGTTGACTTTCACTTCAACGTCTTCGTTAACGCCGTTGTCCGAGAATACCTGGATTGTCACAGCTCTTCCATTTGAGAAATGACGTGCCACCGTAGAGTTGGGGGGTGTTATTTGGACTTGGACAGTCTTTTGATCGTCTTCGATGGACATCGAAAGGGTTGGTGCGTCTGAATATTCCCCAGATCCATTATCAAACAGAACAGTCCAATCAGCTCCATCAGTGCCAGGGACTGTGGCCCTCAAATTGAAAACATCGGATGTCTCATGACCCTCATAGTCAACTTTGATCTCTACGAGCATGGGTTCGTAGCCGCCTTCTCCGTCGCTATTGGCGTACAGAATGCCGTCATCGTCGACGGTGGCGGATGAAGTGGAAACCAAGGCTACTGAGATATCGCTGTTTGATATTCTGTTGAACCTCAGGTCAAATGGTGCAGTCTCAAATGCGTCTAAAATCGTTGAGGATGGGACACTGATGGACTGACCTGCCTCATATGACATTGTCCTGTCCTGTTGAGCTACGTCGAAGTCCCCGGAAATCGTAACTGGTCCTGAAGGTAAGAGGATTCTAAGTTCCCCGTCATCGGGTACCGCGAGTCTCCAGTCTAGTGACGGCCCAGACTCCATCAGAAGTGTTAGTTCATCATTCAGAATGTCTGATCCTTCTAAATCCATGTCCTCTGATGAGATTGAGTGCAGGCTTCCCTCATAGTCAAGCCATGAGCCATTCATGAGGAGCCATCCTCCGGGGACTAGATCCACGTCCGCTTGTCCACCGTTCACTAGATCAGCGAATATTTGGGAGAAGGCCACTAAGTTTCTGGTGGTGTCACGCACTTGAAGCACATATCTCCCGGGTTCTAGGTCAACAGACCAAGTACCGTCCCATTCGCCGTCTCCATTCTTCTCTGCGGTTACTTGAGGCATAGCAAAGCCCTCTCTGGGCACCAGGATTATTTCGACATCATCGGACCACAGAGGATCTATCGATTGGCCTAGGTAGGTCACAGTGCCTGAGGCAGAAACTGTACCTGCAGTTAGCTCGATGTCGAGATCAATTGGCTCTCCATTGATTAGAGAGTTCTCCTCCGTGGTGGTAAATCCGTCCTTGGAGGCAGTGACGCTTAGAGAGGCATTCGCCGGGACCAATGAGGAGTATGATCCTGTTTCATCGGTTTCCAGTTGAATAGTGGTTTGACCGTCGTCAATTGTAACAGTAGCATTGGAAACGCCCTCCGCGACATCAGCCTGATCGTCTTTGTCAAAATCCCAGAAAACCTTACCAGATAGAATGACTTCCTTTTGAGCGTCGAGTAGAATATCTCGATATTCACCTGCTAGAATTTGGTCTATGTGAGTTTCTTGAATCAGGACTCTAACTCCACTGGTCTCCTCGTCATGGCTTACACTCCAATCACCGGGTACGAGTAATGTCGATGTGAATCCTGTTTCATTTGTCGGGGGCATATTGATTGTTCCCAAACCATCTAGAGATTGTAGGATAATTTTCTGATCCGGGATTCCATCGGATGTTCCAGAGTCCAAAATTGTAAGATTCAAAGTTGCCATCTCCGTTAATTCGATCGATATCGGCGATGATTGATCACCTGCGATCACATCAATTGCATATCTTGCACCCAATACAGTCTGGTCGCCAGGCTCAAAGCCATCAATCTCGATTATCGTTCTACCCTCAGGCAATAATGCGAGGATGTTTCCATCGTCATCTGTTGTGAGTGAAGTGACGATTACAGGTTCTCTGTCAACATTTCTGAATTTAATCTCTAAATCAGCAATGGGGGCGAGTAGTTGATCGGTGAATGTAATATTTACGACGCCCTCTGGGTCGAATCCAATATCTCTTTGCAGAATGGTTCCCTTCAGTGGAATCTGAATGTTGGTGGACCCTGTAAGGATCCTAGTCCCGTGAAGGGTCTGATCTGGGTTGAGTATGCTGGTTTCGATCAGATAATTCCCTGGCTCGAGTTGCACACTGGCGGTTCCAGTGGCTGAAGTAGTGAAATTCTCTTGAATTCCACTCTGATCCAAGGGTACAACTCTGAAATCAGCTATGACTCCTGTGCCGTTGGCGACATTACCGTCTCTGGATGAGTCGATGAATGCAAATAAATTCAGTGTGCTGTTCTCTGGGAATATGGTTAATTCGATCGTAGCGTCTGGTTCCATTGCTACTGTGGCGTGTTCAAACTCACTGTCCAGCAATGAAATCTCCCATTCCCCTATTGGGAGGGCTATCTCGAAGTTACCATTTTCGGTTACCTCAGATGTCCAAGTGACTTCAGACGATTCGTTGGTTGCTAATACTGTCAGTGGCTCCCAGCCCAATATGGAGTTGTCGTACAGGTAGTTGCCTCGATTCACTGAAACTATGCCCTCGTAGACAACTCCTTTTCTTGTGACTAGGTTGATGTGGTCGTTTTCCTCGGATGTGAACACTACCAAACCATCGACAAGATTGCCAAGTCCGACGGTAGATGTGAGTGTGACACTCTCCCCCACTGGAAGCGTGAACTCGAAATTGCCCTCATCATCTGCGACTGTAGATATCTCAAAGCCAGACCATCTGGCCACAACTTCGGCAAATTGGACGAAGTCGTCCGCTTCGGGGTCACCGTCATCGTCTGATGTGAAAACAGTTCCAGAGAGAAGTGAGCTCGTCCTGAACTGGGCGGTCATGGACAGATCCTCATCGAGGGTGATCAACTCCCATATCTGGGAGTCTCCCTGTGTGTAGTTAAGTTGGTATTCACCTGGAACTAGCTCCGCTTTGTAGGTCTCCGTTTCGGAGTCGTAGTTCATGTCGAAGATCCCAGGTCCTGAAGCACTTCTGACCGTCAGGTCTAGGTCGGGAACAGTTGCACCAGACTCAGACAAAAGACTGATTTCAAGGTCCGCAGTCAATGGGATCGTGAGATCCAGTTCTATGGATCCTGAAGTAGCATCCTCTGGCAACACACTTGCCACCAGATCGTAGAAGCCATCTAAATCAGAGTCATAGGATATCGTGTGTGATCTGGATGGTATTGGCCCGATTGAGATAGTTCCGCCTTCCCCAATGGGTACTGAGCATGGGGATGTTAGTCCATCAGAACAGGGTTGTGTCGCGGTATAACCTTGCAATTCCGTGTCGGTGAGTATCACATTACCCGTGGGTAGGGATCCATCCTCCTTCGTCAATAGGGCGTTAACAGAGAGGCCCTCCACTTGTACGAGCCTTGTTTCTGCTGAGGGGGTTCTGAGGATTGAGAATTTCTCATCAACCTCAATTTCTTGGCCGGTATTCATCACGATCCGGACGCTATATTCCCCAGGTATGGCATCAGAGATGTGGAATGTGCCCTCCCTGACCATCAGGCCACTAAATACACCGTCCCCTTGGAATACTCCATTCCCCGTTATGGTTCCGGAGTTGCCCTCGTCTACAATGAATCTGCCTGCGGCGGTGAAAGACGCATTCTCGTAGTCTCGAATGAACTCCGATTGGCCTGCTGATACGAATCTTCCCGTTGCATTGACTGAGCCAGAGACCACTATCTCTCCGTTCTGAGACGTGCAGACTTCCAGATTGTCCGGCAAGGTGTCGTTGGCATCACAGGCTGATGGCACGGAACCATCAGCGAGTGTGCCTGTTAGTATTCCATTTCCGACAAAAGTTCCGGTACCGATCACCGATTGGTTGTTCCTTATTGTCTGACTCAGCCTTCCTGTGAATTCCTCTGCCTTGGCCGGGCTCGATGAGTCAAATTGGCCTGAGCCATCGAAGATCGCGCTTCCCTCGCCTGTGAAGTAGAGGCCCTCGCCCTCTATTGAGCCTGAGGATGTGGAAACTGCATATCCATGATGGGTGGCATCTGGGTCTGATGGTGTAAGAATTACCGTTGCATTCTTTACAGGGTCGCCGATAAACGACTCGTCACCAGTCCATTGGACCTGCCCCGTCGATGCGACTGCAGGTACACTGACGTCGACTGTCAGTACTGAGGCCCCATTGCTGTGCCCTTCCTCCCCTGATACCACTAAAACCTCGGCTCCGAGGTATGTGGTTCCAGCTACTCCACCCAAAATGGCTGAAATGGGGTTGATAACGCGATCTTCCCCCTCTTGCTGTTCTCTGGTTATATCGGAAAGCATGTCAAACGCGCCAGATTCTATTTGGGCTCTTGCTCCTGATTCATCCACTGCTCCATAGAAGGCACTAATCCGTATCTTCCCAGAGGGAATAGTGGAAGAAAAGTGACCTTCATCGTCTGTTGTTTCTGAGCCGATGGGTATCCAGTAAGTCCTCGGGTCTGTGTCAGTACCTTCTTCATAGCTGAAGGCGTCCCTCTCGATCAGAATCTTTGCATTGGGAACAGGTTCACCGGTTTCTAAAGTCACTTGCCCGTTGAGCGTAGCTCCACTGTAATACTTGAGTATCTTGACATTGGAGTTAGCTGTTCCTATTGCGTTGTAGTAGCCACTTGGATCTTCGCGCGGGTTGCTCCAATTGTATATGTCCGGGGTACCATCGGAGTCTGAATCCACGTAATCAGACCCATCGTCATGATAATTTGCGAGAACGAAGTGATTCATCATCGCGCCAGGGAGAGCGTAAGCGTTCCTAAGGGGCGTTGTAGGCGTTCCGGATTTTGCCCATGTGGGCCCGGGTTGACCAGTATTATCCGGATCCAATCCTAGAGATGTCGTGCCATAACCAACGTATGTACGGGCCAGGAATGTTTCGAAAAATTCAGGTTGCTGGATGTAATCGATGTCTTCAAGGCTAATTATCTGGCTCTGGTCTGTTATAGCGCCTGATTGTTGTCGGACTATGTCATCCAGATATTCCTGTTCATATTCGCCAGCTGTTCGTGGGATTATGGGGCCATCCCCCCTTCTGGTGAGATAACTGCTGGAGATGTAGTCTTCAGGATCAAGGCCCGCCAGTGTAGTTGGAGCGTAGAAAATACCTGTGGTTTGGCCACCATGATAGTTATAGCCCTCATAGAACAATCCGCCCAATGGGTAAAGTCTGTCATCGATTGCGAAATATCTGACGTCAGTGTTCCTTTGGGCCGTTTCCCCTAGTCTTCCTTCAAACGTTTGTACATCATGTTGTATCTCACTTAGATCAGAGACAAGGCCTACGATTTGATCAAGATCCAAAACATGAGTTATGAATGCTCTGCCAACTGCTAATTTGGCATTTTCCCTGTGGATCCCCGTGGATAAGTCGTTGTAGTCTTCTATGAGGTCTGCTGTGTATCTATAGCCACCGATTATATAGTGGGTGGGGCTCTCTGAGAAGTAGCTTGATGATGATCTAGTTGTGTTGAAAAGCTTCATCGCCCCACCGAGGTCGTCAAAGCGGTCTTGAACAATCTCCCCTCCATCAATGACGTACCAGCCAGACTTAGATGGCAAACCAGATTTCGCCAGGAATGCTCCCTTGACTAGTTGTACCTCATCATCCTCATGAATCAAGGCAAGCGCACGGGCCTCAACGTCTTCAGAGGACATACTGTGAATTCGTTCCAACTCCCGGATCTGGTTCTCCTCAAAGTATTGTTCTAGAACGGCCCTATTGTCGGGATCTGAGACACCGCCCATTCTTAATGCGTTCATTGCCATCAGGGAAAGTACATCCTCCTGGCCTGAACTAAGCAGGATGTTTCCTGATATGGGTATCCCGGTTTGGAAATTGTCGGCGACGGTGGGGTGTTGTCCATGAGACAAGGCTTGGAACCCATAATCCCACCAAGAGAGGAAAGCTGGTCGTTCGGTAAAAGTTGATTCTGAGTCCTGCTCAGATAGCCACTCATATGCCATGTTCCATCCTCCCCCGTTGAACCCGGGGCCGAAAGTTCCCAGATACCAGCAGCCACTGGAGCACCGCTCGTCTGGAGAATATTGGTTGGAATTCAATACAGAAAAACCTAGAACTTCGTATCGGAGGACGTCGGGCATAATCCCTTGAATTGCTTGATCAACATCTCCCGCTGATGAATCTCCCCTGGGTATTCCTGAATCGATACCGTAGGTGGCGTGTTGTGAAAATACGATTAGGAGGACCATCAAAGCCGCTGGAACCCCTGGTCTGGACCTGCTCGCAGAGAAAGTGCTGTTGAATCTGGCCCTTGGTGATCCGACACCGGTTTTCTTCCAGAGTTTCACAAATTCTGTAGGGTTCGCATACGCCCACATTGCGGTCAGGCCTACGCCGCCAACTACGGCCATTGGAGGTCCTGCATTGAATATGAAGCGACCTGCAGTCCATGACATGTAAGATGCAACCACGATCCATGTTCCAAGCGTGAATGAGGCTGGATTCTCCTTCCTTCCCCCCCTCCATATCAACATGAGGCCGTATCCGATGGCGGCAATAGTGACTATGGGGCCGAATGAGGCAAACAAGATTCCTCTGTCGGGGGCCTGGGCTTCACCTATTGTTGAGAAAACCTTGTTTTTGGAGAAGTAGAACCCACCAGTGACCAATATGTCCCATCCAGCGTACAAGTCAAGTGTCTGAAGGATGAACAGACCCCCCAGTACAGATAGGGACAAAATTGCTGTGGTCGTGAAGACCATGAGCCATGGCTTGTCCCGGGAGGCAGAAATAACGTAGCCTAGGCCGACTGTGAATCCCAGCATGTAAAGTAGCGGAGCCATGCCACTTGGGTTCGTCAGTAGGTTCATCCCTGGCCAAATGTAGAAGGGCAACGGAATTAGGATTGCAGCTAACAGCATCTGAAGCATTGTTGCGGTGATAGGTAAGGCATCCCGACCTCTGAATAGGTTCAGGAAAACGATGCCTGAATACCCAAGGAAGAGGATTCCCGGGGCATAGACGTAGCCTTTCCATGCAAGACCGGCAATTGCAAAAGAAACTCCTGCCAATGTCGAGTGTATCATGATTATGCGATTATTGCGCCACATTAGCCTGATTCCTGCGAGGATGTACAGTGGATTCCAAGACGTTCTCGAGAAGAGCCTCTCTTGTTTGATGCCCATCATTGACCTGACCCACCAGTAGAAGCCAAGTGTTAGGAAGAACATGGCAAATGAATCGTGGTCTGCGAGGCCGAATGTAGAGTGTGTGATATGGCCTGGCATGAATGCGATGAGCCAAGCAGCGGCAATTCCCGCCAGTGGGGAATGGAACCTCTTGGCCGTTGCTGCTACAGGGAGTACAATCAATGCGCCCCAAACGGCAGGTTGAGCTTCCACTGACCACCAAACTGCTTCACTCAAGGGCATGTCGGCAATCCAGGAAAGGAAAATACCGCCAAGGGCAAGTGACCAGGAGAATAGTGGCGGCCGAGGGTTCAATCCTCCCACGGGGTAATTGCGGTCCGCATCAAAAACGAAATGCGCCCTTTCGTATGCGACATAGTCTATGATCCGCTTCATGTACCACGGATCAGATCCGCCTGACATGTCCCACTCTCCTATTACTGATGCGTTCATGGCAGGAATCACGTTCCAAACCACTCTCACGATGAATCCGGCCGCAAGGGCCATACCCACCAGAATGACGTAGCTATGTCTTTGCCACCATTTCCTCAAGGGAGATGGTTCCCTGAGGGGAGCCATGGCTCCCAAATGACCTCTGGATGCCAGTAATATGACACCGACATTAGACCAGAATGTGATGAGGAGCCACAGGATCATTGGATACGATCCGTCTTCCGTCAAGGCATTTGGGAAACCTGAAACGCCTATATCATTCAGTCTTCCGAGGGTGTAAATTATCCAGTTGAGCGAGAATACCGCTGCCAAGACGTTCCACCTCTCGGACCTAAACATCGCGACGATCAGTACAATTGCTGCTGAAAACAGCCCCCAGAAGGGGCCGAGGAAGGCTCCGTCTTCGTATATTTGGGGATCGTCAATGGAAGACAACCAAATCAAGGGTATCATGAGTGAGGACATGGTAGCGCCACCAGCGATGTGGGTGGACTTGCTGGCCACGTCGAAGGGAAGTTCCGAGAGAAGTCCCTTCTCACTTGCCCTGTCTATCGTCTTTGACAATATTAGTGCAACATATAGCGAGCCCATCAACATGACAGCCATCATGGCCGAGAATCTGGCCCCCAGGTATGCACGGGTTGCATTTGTTTGCGAGTCGTCTGGTATCTCAGAGGTCAAGGCAAAGATCATTGCAAACTGTATTCCAATCAAACCCCCAACGAGGAAGTTGGCCTCCACTGGACGACCCTTTGACACCAAAAGGTGTGTGATGAGGGAGGCAATAAGGAAGGTCATGCAGATCGCAGCGGGGGCGAAGAAGGATGTTATTATCGAGATCAGGACAAAAGCGCTCGGGGCTATGGCACTGTTTAGGTTGCTCGCAGAGGGGTGCTCCGAGCTGATCCTCCCGAGAGCCGCGCCTAGGGCGGCCACGGCAGGAAGAGCAAGGAGGCCTATTTCATCTGTCCATCCATTCAGTCCCGAGACCTGTGCAGCTATCAAGAACACAAACAGGGCGGCTGCCAGCATTATTGGGCCGCCGAGTATGCCTCTCAATTGGGCCACATCGGTGTTGCCGTTTTTGTCTATCATTTTCATTCACCCAGTACAGCCGAGGCTGTCCAGCATCGCGGCCACCTTGCCTCTCCATTTAAGCGGGACGGTTGCAGTGTCAATCAGCGATACGTGATTGCACCTCTAAAACTAAGTCTCAAGGGCCTTATGGCCGATATCTCGTCTGTAGTGTCCACCCTCCAAATTGACCTTGGATATTCGGCTATAAGCACCCTTAATCGCCTCCTCAAGGGTGTCAGATATGCCTGTTACACTCAACACCCTGCCGCCCGATGATATAACTAAATCTCCGTGAGATTTAGTGCCTGCGTGGTGAATTATTGTCTCAACTCCTTTTTCCTCAGTGTAGATTCCTCTAACAACCCGTCCCTTAATGGGTTTTTCTGGGTATCCCTCAGAGGCTAGAACTATCGTCGCAGCGTGTTTGTCACTGATTTCAAGCTTGAAATCTGACAATTTACCCTCTGAGACGGCCATCAAAAGTAGTCCCAAGTCGGACTGGACTAATGGGAGTGTCACCTGGGTCTCGGGATCTCCAAATCTAACGTTAAATTCTACCACCCTCGGATCGTCATTCTCTATCATCAGACCGACGTAGAGGCACCCCCTATATGGGACACTCCTGCTGGACAGGAACCTATGCATTGGCTCAACAATTCTACTTATCACACGATCCATGACAATTTTTGTGGCGACTGGGGCAGGTGAATAGGCGCCCATTCCGCCTGTATTGGGCCCCCTATCACCGTCGTTGAGCCTTTTGTGATCTTGGCTCGACGGCAAGATGGAGAACCCCGATTCATCCATCAGCACAAGGATAGATGCTTCTTCACCTTGTAAGAATTCCTCAATCAGGACCTTTCCGTCTGTGTCTATGGCCCTTTTCGCAGCATCTACTGCTTCGTCGATATCCTCAGTCACCGTGACGCCTTTCCCAGCTGCTAGTCCGTCTCTTTTGATCACCCAAGGTTTGGAAAAACCATCTAGCGCACTGTCGATCTGGGAACTCTCGACGATCATGACAGAACCAGCTGTAGGTACCCCTAGCCTATTCATAATGCTCTTCGCATGTTCCTTGGATCCTTCCAGTAATGCGCCATCCGCATTCGGACCAAAACAACTGATCCCCAGATGCCTCAACCGATCGGCTAACCCTGCCACCAGAGGTGCTTCAGGCCCAATTATGACCAGGTCTGCCCCTATTCGGACTGCCAATTCGCATAGCCCATCCATGTCATCCACTGCTACGTCGTGGTTCGATCCCTGCATGGATGTCCCAGCATTCCCCGGAGCAATATGTATGTTTGACACCGAAGCCGATTTAGCAAGTTGGAGTGAGATCGCGTGCTCTCTTCCACCTGACCCAACAATCAATACGGTGCCATTCTCCATGGGGGCCGCATTGATTGGTAACATATGACTCAATTCATCAATATGGCACAGACTTCAGCCCCAGTCTATAGCCGAGTATGTTGGTAAGCCTGTGCATAACTGGCGTAAGAATAAGCAATGCAATTACGTACGGCATTACACTATCTTCAAAGAAAATCGTGTCCTCGAATAAAAGAGCAGTGCATGTGAAAATGGCCATGGCGAAGGGTATGGTGTCCAAGAGTGGGGCCCGAGAAGAGATATCACCTTCTCTCCTCAAGCCCCTACGTCTCTTCACAAAGGAGCCGCAGCTGTCCCCAATCATACACGAGAGGCCCAAAATGAATCCGATTATTGCTGCCGAGGCCAATGGGTCCGAGTGATACGCAAATGAACCAGAGGGCATGATTCCAACTGGATCCAGAAATGGACGATGATCGGATGTTACTCTCCCTCCCCACAGTATGTGTGCGATCATAGTGAGGGTGGCAGACAAAACCGCTCCTCCGAACAATCCTTCCCATGATTTGCCGTCACCCAATATTCTGTTTCCATCTGACCAGTTTCTACCGAAGTCAATCTTGTGGCTCTCAAATTTTAACAGGTCTGGTATCCACTTTCCAAACAACATTGCACCAGTGTTGGCTAGGTAAGCTGGGCCGAATAAGATAATGACTGATGCAATATTTAGCAAAACCGAACTGACTGAATCGCTCGGCAACAACTCGCCCACCATGGGACAATGAGTAGACACTTGTGACTTAACTGTGACCTGCAAAGGGTGATGTTGATGGCCTTCTTCCTGTTGTGACTCATTATGCGAGTCACTGGATGTGCGGTACTGATTGCCTTGATGATGGCCTTGTCAATGAACGTCAGTGGGCAGCAGAACCAAATTTCCTCAGACATAATTTGGGATACAGATAGATCCCACTCTGGTACCATTACAGTTTCAAATGGCTTCTCGTTGACCATTGAGAATTCAGTTGTAAGTATGGAGGCGGGATCAAGGATTGTTGTAGAAGAAGGGGCGACATTGATGATATCTGATTCAGAAATAACAACCCCCGAACCCCCAAAGGGTATCGTGGGCTTCGGTCACGGAATCGGAAGCAGCGCCTCATCCTTCATGATTCCCGCAAGTGACTATGATGAGGATTTCAGAGCCACCATCTCCCCGTTTCAAGGGGGGTCCTTCTTTGGTTTTGAGTTTGTAGTAAACGATGGCGAGTCGATTTATGGGAACGAGTCTGAATTGGTGTTGGAATTTGATTCGGAGGCAAATGATGCCTGGATCACAGTTCTAGGCCACCCCACGAGCAGCATGGGGATAGCAGGGTTGGAGTTGGAGTTCGATGATTCAAGCACTGTTCAGATACCAGGCATTGAGTTGGAGACGAGGAACATGAGGCCATATGGCACAGCAGGGTATGAAATCGTCTCTAGTGGCTCTGTCCACATTTCGAGATCTACTATGTTAGGTGGAAATTTACAACTCGATGGCAAAACTATCATTTCCCAGACGGCTCTGAATCGAAGCACTCCCATAATTGCCATGTCGAATACGGCAAACATATCCCTGTCCAACGTCTCAGTAGGTTGGTCAATGGACGACCATGACCTTAGAATGGGCCCCTCAACGAAGCTGTCAGCAGATTCGGTAAACTGGACAGGTGGTTTAACTGATAGGTGGGAGAGGAGAGTTGGGCAACAAATGGTGGAGTTTTCGTCCTCCGATGTCGTATACAGAGTCGATGGGCTTGGATACCAACAATCGAATGTGGGCTCTCTTATATCCGATCGAAATGGTCTGGGGCTTGTCGGGTCAGGAATAGAAAGGGTTGTTGAGATTGGCTGGGCATTAGATTCCGAGCAATACAGCCAATCCCCGATTTGGATCGAGGAGGCTTTCATTACAACAGAGTCCTTCCGGACTGCATGGAATCCCCAATCGGAAGTCCAGGATTATGGGGGCCGAGTAGCAATCGATTGGAACAAGAGCAACATAATTGCCATGGCAGGTTCGCCTGACATCGTTTCCTGGGAAACTCCGGATATTCGGATCCTCTCAGTAGATCACGGAGAGAATCTGGGTGCTGATCCCAATGAAGGTTGGAGGGCGAATCTGACAATCTCCAACACAGGAAACGCGGATGCAATTGTCTATTTCGTCTGCGATGACGCTCAGACAGGGCTTAGGCAGTCAATTGGCGATGCATATGTGGGCGGCTTGGTTGAGTCTGGTGATAGCTCGATTTTCCCAATTAACTGGACGCCTGTCGGCGAGGGTGAAATGGCGTTGACATGTACTATCCTCACTCCTAGCCAACTGGTAATCGAAGACTACTGGGGAGGTGGTTCGATCACGACCCCCCTGATTGATTTCCAGTATAAAGAAGAGAGTGACGCAGGCAGTGTGGTTCCAGCATTGGTGGCAATGGCAGGTGTCGGGGTTTTGATCGGTGTATACCTGATGAAGCGTTCTCAATCAACATGATTGAACTTCTGTCCAGCTCTCGGAGGTATATTGCCCGGCATCATTCATGTTTGTCTCCTCATAGAGATAGAGTGTTGTGTGTTCTACTGTTTCTGTTGACCAAGGTGATAGATTCGTCACAGAGACCGTGACTTCGTAGCATCCAAATCCTGAGTCAGACCAGTCGTCTTTCACTATGATGGGTTGGTTTATGTCTGAAGCAATCACACTTCCACCAAGAACGAGTGTGGGTCCGTCGTCGCCGACGTATCCTGTCCCTGAGCCATACTCCCCCCCATTGGATTGCCAAACAGCGGATGTGTGACGAACCTGTACCTGGGGGTAATCCACTGCAGTTGAGCCATCAAAGGTCATTGAGACTTTGAGGTCGTAATCGGCTAGCGGCATCCCAGCTATGAAGTCCTGGGAGGAGCCAAGCAGTCCGGCTGAGACGCTCAAACCCACTCCTGACAAGCATTGATCTTTTGCAGATCCCTCGCAGTCCTGGGTTTTGAAAGAGGGGTTCGCAGAGACATCGCTTCCTGTAATTGTTCTGGATAGTACATTGGCATCGAGAGTCCTCGTCCATGTGTTCCCATCGACTTGGATGGACATAGTGTAGTCAGAAAGGGGAAGGGCGTTTTGATTGTAGAAGTCTTGGATGGGGATCTTCAGCCAGCCAAAGTCACCCTGGCCATCTTCCCTGTTGATGGAAATCTCCATTTCTGAGGCGTATGCATAACTTCCCTGAGTGATTGAAACGGATGCGTCGTATGTCCCACTGCCACCATTTTGCCTGATTTTGACAACAAGCTCGTCGTTATCCTCGTCGTGCTGAATCTCCCCTAGGGACATTTCACCGGTCAGAAGTAGGGCTATGGCGAAGTTACTGGACAATAACAGGATGAAGGTGAGTCCGATTGCGACAGTCTGTATGGATGCTGGAGCAGGTCGGCCAGATATGAACCAGATTCCAGTTCCCGCAATTGCCAGTACAACGAAAGATAGGAAGCCAACGGAGACAGTGGCAGCAGTATCATCACCCAGGAAAACGCCACCAAACCACATCACGACGAAATACGGGGCAACCATCCCTCCAAAAATAAGCCCAAATAGCCTCGTTGTGGACTTAGAACCTCCGTCATCTGTTGTCGAAGTGATGGCTGTGTTCGGCGGGCCCCCTAGGTTTGCATCACCAGTTTGTTGATTCGCCGCTTTCTCGAGGAGTCCGCCATTAGACATGTTGGTACCCCCACGATGATGGGCCGGTTATGAAGCAGTCGCCGCTTTGGACACACAGATGGTCATTCAGAGTGTCAGGGGCTCCAATGGGATAACATTGCCATTTTCATCGATGGCATCGTCTTCACCTTCCCTTGCCCCACGACCAGCGAGTGCTGCTGCGGCCAATGCTGATATCATCATCGTCCCAACCAGCTCGAACCCTGGGAGGTAAATGCCTCTGATGTAGATGGTCATAGTCTGGATCTGGAAATCCGCAATTCCAACGGTCTTGATGGAATAGTCGCTGGTGGCTTTGAAATTCAGGTTGTAATATTTATCGGTCCAACCTTGATTCTTAGGAGTCCTCATCTGAACATATATCTTCTGAGGGGGGGCCATTGACTCGATCTCTACCGAAACTAGGGGGATGCTGAGTTGGAAACCCTCGTCGTTGAGTTCCTCCCGGTTATCTATCCCTATCGCAAACCTGTCCATCGCGTTTCCGTCATTGTGAACGGCGAACACTAGATTCGTGTCGACTTTGGGCCTGAGCTGGATGAAAGCAACATCGCTCTCGACTCTCAGTCTGCTGAACTGACGGATGATGGCAAGGACGGTATAGGTTGATGGTGAGCTTGTGACAGGGACGCCATTTGCCTGAGTCACCTCTGCTGTAATCGCGACTGTCTGGGATCCCTCGGGGGCCCTCAAGTCTGCTCTTAGCGTGACTTGGAATGAGGCTGAAAGGCCATTGCCGACGGTCACGCTGGCAGGACCTGAGTATGCGAGGTTGCCGGCCTGTATCCTTATCTCGACCTTGACCTGATGCACTGAGGGGTTCTCGAGGTTGCAGTTCACTAAGGTGGATCGTGGTGACCCGGGTTCCACATCGATTGGGGAGGGTTGGGAGCAGGTTAGGGTAATGTCAGGCACGGCCCCGGCGCCCTGAGCCTGCACCGCAGCGGCGCCTGCCCATGTGCTGAGAAGGTACACAACGAGTATCATGACCGCTCCTCGTGCTGACTTGCGCCGTGACATAATGCAGGCTTACGAATAAGCCGTATTTAGCGGTTCTTCAGCCATGAATAGAATATGAGTCATTTGTGAGGGTATTGGATTGGCCCCAATAGCTAACAGAATATTTTCTGGTGGACCCGACCGGATTTGAACCGATGACCACCCGGTTATGAGCCGGGCGCTCTAACCAACTGAGCTACGGGTCCTTGGGGTGTCCTGACACTTCACAGATTTGTATGTTCTTAATGACATATCATCAATACAGCATCAAGGTTCAAGCATCTCCTGCTCCAGAGCACAGACATGGCGAAGATGTGGGTGATGTTTTTCACTTCTCTTTTATTGGTGTCCGCAATGAATTTCTATGCGGTAATTAGAGAACCCGACTTGATAGATATCGATGACATCCACGAATACCCACGCGAGACCGTGAAAGTAGAAGGCGTGTTGACCAGTTATGTGATCGATCCATACGGTGAACAAGCTGACAGGATCGACTTGCAAGTTAGGGAGATAGAAGGTCACTCAATGGTGGAGGTACGTTGGTTGGTAGACAAGGATCACCCCGTTCCTCCAGTCGGTACGCTGGTGACCGTCGAAGGTGAGGTGAGCGAGTGGAATGGCAGAATCTGGTTAGCTTCGAATGGATATGGTGCAATCCAATGTAAACAGAATGGCGGCGGCACTGGGTGCATGAATATCGAATATGAGAGCCTTCAGTTAGTGGAGGTAGCGATGAATCCCTCGAAATGGGTGAATGAATCGATAAGAGTTGATGGGTATCTGAGTGAATCAATGAATCCCGACGTTGCTTATCACTCCCTTTCTCTTATGGACAACCCCGCATATGGAAACGCGGATCATTTGTTGTACATGCAGATAGAAGGTCGCCCCTCGGACTGGGTAGAATCAGGAAGCCATGTGGAGGTCACAGGATGGATACAATACGACCAAAGATCTCTAAGGTATAGGCTCCTAGTACAAGCCTTAGCAGTGGACGTTCTAAACGCAGGAACCACGGTGCTTCTGGACTGGGATATAGATCCGCAGTCGCTTAGCTATGAAGTTGGCAAACTAGTACAGATTGAGGCATCTGTCGAGACGGAAGAAAGTGGGTGGACTCTGGTTGGGCCTAATGTCGGCGATCGTCTGTGCATGCTGCCCTCTTCCTCAGACCTAGAAAATGTAACAGTGGGCATGAGCACGGTTTGGACTGGCAGGCTAATTTGGTCCACAGATGAGTCCGCAATTTGCTTGGATCGGGGATATGATGCAGAGGTCCGGAACCCAATAAGAAATTCTGTCGACGCAATCCCCCTTGCTGAAGTGGCTTCCGACCCCTTCAGATACGTAGGCAGCGCTTTTACCTTCGATGGTTGGGTCACAGGCACGATATCCAACGATTATCCCAAGGGCTACGTTGGAGATGCCGAGACATATTTTGATCGTACTACTCAGCTGAGGATAGAGTTGATTGGAGGATTCGAGGGATACATCGAAGTCGGTCAGAGCATCCGTTTCAACGCAACGGTGCTGTGGTCCGAGAGCAGTGGCAGAGTTATACTTGAAGCCCGATCTTGGACCTTGGGGGACCTCCCTTATCCAAGTCAGCTCGGTTGGGGGGACGGTTATGAGACTTGGAAGTGGGAGATCGGCAACAGGGTCTCGATAATGGGCGTAGTGGTGATGGACGATGAGGGGCTCCAGTGGATAGAGAGGTCGGGAACAAGTGAAAGACTGTGCTTACTTGGTGATGGGACAGAAACGAGCCAACAGGCAACGGCCGGTGAGCCCATCCAGTGGATAGGTAGACTGGAAACGAGTGAGAATTTTGTTGAAAACGAGATGCGTTTCTGCCTGAATGTATTGTGAGGTGGTTGTCTGGATCCCCTTCTCTCTGATTTTGCTTGGCTCATTGGATCATTCATAATTGGAGTAGCATTGGGCAGTCTGACTGGATTAATACCGGGTTTTCACGTCAACAATGTGGCCCTGATCGCCCTATCTCTGTCACCAGTGGCTGTTGGAATTGGAATACCACTAGACGCAGTTGCAGGCATAATCGTTGCTTGTGGGACCGTGCACACATTCCTCAATTACATTCCGAGTGCCCTGGTCGGAGCTCCTGACGACAATATGGCACTCGCACTATTGCCCGGCCACAGGATGCTTATCTCCGGACAGGCAGCTCAAGGTGTGGCGTATTCAGCAAGGGGCTCCCAGATGGGGCTTTTGATGTCTATACCCCTGTTGATAGTGGCAAGGCTGATGTTCGGGGAGAATCCAGGTTTGGGCCTGTATGAGACGAGTAGAGACATACTCCCTTGGCTTTTGCTTTTCATCTCAGTCTTCCTGATCCTTACAGAGACAACAAGGCTGCCCTGGCCAGACCCACTTCAAAAGTTAACGAGAGGGCTTAGGTATGAATTCCGAAGACCTGTAGGCCTCACGATACCAATTGCAGGAAGAAAATTCAACATCAAGGCAAGGTCACTGGATTTTCGACTCACTGATTCTTCGAGAAGTGCTGGTATTCTGGTAGCGACCGCATATTTCCTTCTGACGGGCTTTTATGGATGGGCCGTTTTTGAACTACCAGCACGATCGCCAGTTGGCATGCCTTCCGCGACATTGCTCTTTCCTGGCCTTGCTGGCCTTTTTGGAATTGCGAATTTGATCGACATTTACGTAACATCGTCCGAAATACCGCCACAAGAACCCGACTGGGAACTTCCTCCAATGCGTCCATTGGCGATACCCACATTTCTGTCTGCGGTGGTATCCAGTGTGATGGCAATTCTCCCAGGGATGACTGCTGCCCAAGCTACCGTCGTTGTGATGTCGATGAGGAATTTTTGGGGTCGCTTGACTGACCCAAATTATGTTCCGGCGGATTTCGAGCATGGTATCCTAGATAATCCGATTTCTAAGTCCAACAATCCTGTTATGAAAGTGGATGATGAGGGCTTGAGCGATGAGGATCTGGACCTGTTTAAAGCCGCCTTGGGGGATGTTGAGTCGACACCTGACCTAGACCCTAGGTACAATGACCCGAAAAGGGATCTGGAAATTATCGCCATCCTATCATCGGTCAACACAGCTGTGACAGTAATGGTACTGGGCTTCCTTTACATGGTTGGGAGACCCAGATCAGGTGCCGCCTTGGCTCTTAACATGATGTACCCAATAGACATATGGGGGGCAGTCGAACCCCCTGCGGATTTCGTACGTCTGCTCGGTATCACAATCGCTGCCGGCTTATTGGCTGTTCCCATGATGGGTGCAGTGGGCAGAGGTATGTTGAGGCTCCATGAATTGATTCCCCTCAGATCATTGGTGTTGGCAGTGACTATCTTTGTGACCATTTTGGTATACTTCTCAACTGGCTGGGTCGGAGTAGGGACGCTCATCATTGGTACTGCAATCGGGCTCATGCCGCCCAGGATAGGTATTCGCAGAAGTCACGCCATGGGAATAATCCTCGTCCCAATAATGCTCTACACCTTTGCTCAAACTTTGGATGGATTCGGATTTATTTGAAAGAGTACTCCCCGAAACAGTAAGTGTAGACTACAACACTTATTCGGTGAAGGCCCCTAGCGTTGCACGATAGCATGTCTAGCAACCGCTCTACGACCTACCTAATTGTCGGAATTATCCTCATTGGATTGAACGCATTCGCATTCGCACCATACGTGTCAGATGCGACATTGGATACCGTGAGGGACACGGTACAATCGTCCTATGACGACGAGGAGGATTACTCAGGGGACGAGGACTGGCAAGAGTCTGTCTCGCAGAGGACATATTTTGCCTATTCAATTACAAATCCCACAGAAGCCTTGGATGGAGAAGACCCGATATATGATCACATGGGGCCTTTCATCTACAATGTCACTGTCCACAATGACCTCATCGGCTGGGACTCAGATAATGGAACCATGACCTACTCGTCCTATGACGTGTTCGAACACTGCTCTGATTGCGTGTGGGAAGATTCCGATGGAGTACCACACCAATCAATGCCAGGAGACACACTGATCACCAACCAAAACATCCTATGGAATACCCAGTTAATGGCGGGAATATCCACTGGAATCGAATATGGAGAGCAGTTTGCCAAGGCTGGTTTTTCAAAGAACATGGTGACATACGACATGATGTACTTGGCACCAAGCATGGAAACAGCTCAGGACATAGACGGAATCGTCCAGTCCACCAACGCAATGGTGCAGGCCCAGACAGGCGGAACCTTGGATGCAATTACCGTTGCCTCGATGTCCGACGCGATGGTCATGGATGGCTTTTTCTCAGCATGGAATTCAACATTAGACGACGTCACAAGAGGTGCACTCGGCGCCGATATGATGTCGCCTGATTTCACAGCTTCCGCTCAGTCGATACTGCATGATGCAGTGGATCCCACCAGCGGGGTCTGCATGGCACTGACCTGCGACTATGGGCCATGGATGGTCGCCGCATGGGGAGCTCCAAGCCCGGAAATAACCCCCTTGAGGGCAGATTTGCTAGGATATGGTTCCACGGACCCTGTGGAACTGAATTTGATGGATTGGGCAGTCTATGCCGGAGCCGCACTGAAAATGTCGCAATATGGGGCAGGGATACACCCCGATGTCGCAGAAGATAACGGCCACCGAGTTGAAGTCCTAACCGGGTATGACTTCCCAGAGGACGATTTAGAGTATTTCCTCTACGGAATCAACGAAGATACGGGATACCCTGCTGGCATCCTCGCTGAGCAAGATCTCAGTGGCATTCCACTTTACGGAGTTGTTCTAATGCTGCTGCCCTTGTCCGCAAGCCCCCCTGCCTACATGGACATGATCGAAGAATACAATTTCCCTGGGATTCTTACTCTGAGCGATGTAGCCTATTGGCCCGGGGACTGGCAACTAGGGAACTCCGAGTTCCCCTTGAGGATCCTCAACCCGAATGGTGCTGGGACAATCAACGCCGACACCTGGTGGAAGATGGCCTTCGGGGGCGAAGAGCCTTTGGCCGGAGGAAACATAGCAGTTGGCCTCAATAGGGACATGGCTGCGGGAGAGGGTACGAATCTGCCTATTGAAAAAGTAGACGAGATCCTCTATGACGGGCCATATGCGCTTACAGACTCCAGCGTGGCTACGATGTTCATGTACGGAGAATTGTCGGGAATGACCTTCCCAATGACGGCCGAGGGACCCGCCACAGGCGGTGTGCAGACCGTTTGGGACGATGCACACGTCGCAAATATGTACGGCGTATCTGAGCTGGATGCTTCCTTGTTAAGGTCGTGGGTCAAGGATTTGATGTTCGACCAAGTCGTCGGACTGCTGCTGAACTTCCAATACGGATCTGGCCCGCTTACCACTCAATCGATGGACAACTGGCTATATGGTTGGTCTGATCCTGTTCTAGCGGGCCTCTATGGGGCTGAGAACAGTTGGGTCAGCCTTGAGACCAACGCGACATACTACGGTAGCGATGGCCTCTCAACAGGAGACTACAGCGTCTATGAGGAGACGACCTCTGTAAATGGAGGAACTCCTGGGCTCCGAGTCGCTGAGGGCTACCTCGACGCTGAAACAGGAGATGTTTATGCGATGGGGCCCGACATGCCATGGAGATCGCAAGCATCAGAGGACCTGACCTATGGGCTTCTATCATCACACGTGGGGAACGATTTCACTGATCAGACTGGGGCGATAGGCGGCATCGCTGCTGATCCTCAATCCCCTCAAGTAGTCAACTTGGTCGGCTACGCACTTGCGAACACAGAGGTCGTCGGAGAATTGGAATTCAAGGGCATACCGATGGTTCACCACCAAGTGATGCTCGATCCGGCTTCGAACCAGATACAGGCCAAGCTGATTGGCTCTGGCTCAGTCGTAGACGTCATGCCAGGGGCATTGCCTGTATACTTCGAATCCCACGTAGACATCTACGTAGAGGAGATCACAGGAATAGCGATGTACGGAAAGAGCAAATCAACCTTCCATCTGGACACTAGAGGCCCAGGATTCATGGATCCATTGTTCGCCGGAGACACACACCCAGTGTTTGAGATCCACACGTCAAGTGAGATCGGGGACGACGACGCAGAGAGTTTCGTCTCTGCAGTCATCGATAATCAGGGCATGTTCTTCTGGACTGACTTTGGGACCGGGGCCGAGGGCTCCACCGATGACATGGCTGACTTCGTTGCTTTCGGCCTCTATGTGGTGGCCATCGGACTGGTCATCATAGGAATGAGATCCCGTGGATCAACCAACGATGAGTGAATTCCCTAGTTGTTTAGACAGTGGGCGATAACGGACTCATAGTCCGGTTGAACCCCGGGGTTCTCCGCAGCCCAGGCGTAGCTTATCCTGCCATCTGGATCAATCACGAATACCGAACGTGTCGCAACGGTGTAACCTTCGATCACAAAATCATTGTAGGGGACTCCGAACGAATTAATCACTGACCTATGTACGTCGGAAAGTAGTGGGAAGGGGATGTTATTCTGCTTTGCGAAGGCAGCGTTGGAAAATGGTGCGTCTACCGAAATTCCCACCACATTGGAACCTGAATTTTCTAGATCCGCCATGAGGTCAGTGAACGTGCACATTTCCTCTGTGCAGACACCCGTAAATGCGGCTGGATAGAAGACCACCACCAATCTGGAGCCCTCGTGCTCACGGCTGTCGAACTTCGACTTGTCTTGTGCGGTCAGTTGGAAAGTAGGGGCGGTTTCACCGATGCTGAGCATGCCCACCCGTGGAGGCCAGAGTTCAGGAACCCTCCGGTACCTACATTCTATCTGGTGAATCAATCCCAAGTAGGTTCAAACCATGGTTCAGAATCCCGCCAGTGATTCTACAAAGGGCAAGTCTCTCGTTCCTGGTGTTGTCATCTTCCACCAACACTGGACAGTTCTCATAAAAAGCAGCAAAGGCCTGAGATAATCTATGCAGTTGTTTGCAGATGCGATGTGGCGCTAGATCCTCTGCGGCTTGATCTACGGAATCGGGGTATTTCAGAATTTCACGAGCCAACCTCATCTCTAACTCATGCTCGAGTGAAAAAGAGGTGGGGCCTGATTTTGATTGTCGAAATTTCTCGTTTCTCAGTATACTTGAGATCCTAGCATGTGCATACTGCAGATAGGGACCTGTCTCTCCCTCGAAGCTAAGCATTTTTTCCCAGTCGAAAACGTAGTCTTTGGTCCTGTCTGATTTAAGATCTGAGTACTTTACTGCTCCTATACCGATGCTTCTGGACAGCCTTCCCAACTCTTCTTGCGTTATATCGGGGTTCCTGCCTTTGACAGAGGCCGAGGCCCTATCGATCGCCTCGTTCAGTAAATCCAGAAGTTTTACTGCCCCCCCACTGCGGCTTTTCAGTTTCCCGCCACCAGGGCCTAGCACAAGCCCAAAGGGTACGTGGCTTGTGGTGTGGCGGCTATCGATCAAGCCACACTTTCTCGCACTGGCAAAAACCATCTCGAAGTGCTGCTTCTGCTCAGCGCCGACAACGTAAACCATATCCTCGGCTTGAAGTCTTTCTACCCTATCTATGATGCATGCAAGATCAGATGTAGCGTAGTTGTATCCCCCATCCCTCTTTTTGATAATCAATGGGAGGGGGTCCCCATCCCTATTTACCCAATCTCCTGGATATATGACAGAGGCACCTTCATTTGACTCGAGCAATCCCTTTTTCTGGAGTCTCTCTACTACGTCCGGTAATAGGTGATCATACTTTGATTCGCCCATCACATCATCCTCGGTTAGAAGAACGTCAAGCAATACGTAAACTTCCTGGAAATGACTCATCGATATGTCTACCAGTTGCCTCCACCTCCTCAAAGTGGGCCCATCCCCTGTTTGGAGGGATACGACCCTGGCTCTAGCTCTAGCTCGAAACTTTTCATCGCCATCGAACTGCGCGCGGGCATCCCTGTAGAACTGCCCTAAATCCGACAGTGCCTCGTCGGGGTCTATCCCCGATGAGTCTAGGTCCTCCAGCCTTTCTATTAGCATTCCAAATGGAGTTCCCCAATCACCTATGTGGTTTTCGCGGATGACCTTATTCCCCTTTGCCTCAAGAATACGGACTAGGGAGTCGCCAATCACGGTTGACCTGAGATGGCCCACGTGCATTTCCTTAGCTATGTTTGGAGATGAATAGTCCACGACAACCTTTCTCAGTGAATCCCTATCAACACCGAATGAGGTATGAGCACAGAACTCCACTAATCTGGAAGAGAGCCATTTCGGAGTTGCTGTGACGTTGACGAAGCCCGATTTGGAGCTTACATGTGCGATTTGATCCAGATATGGGGATAGTTTTCCGGCTGCCTCCTCTGCGATTTCTGCTGGTGGCCTCCTCAAAACCCCCGCAAACTTGTGAAATGGGATTGCTATGTCGCCATGCGATTTGTCAGTGGCACCCCCGACAATTGACTTTGGTTCCACGGCATCAAGCCCAAGATCGATCAACACGCCTGCGAGACCTTTGGCGACAGGGTCAAACAACTCTCGCATGTGATCAATTCCATGGGTACCTTAGGATGGCTGCAATCCCACCAAAGCTATTGGCGAGGGTCGCACCCTCTTCCGAATCTAACGAAACAAGTGAGACGTTTGCAGAGGTTCGTGTGGCAAGGAGGCTCAACTCATCTACGATATCCATCGTCCTTCCTTCGTCCTCATTTGGTGAATCAGCACCGCAGTCGGGACAGGTTGGTATATCCGTCCTCGACTGTTGAGAGGTTTGCCATTCGTGTTTGCATGCCTTGCAAGTCCATCCTACTCGCCTTATCCTGAGTCCTTCGGAGAGAAGAAGTGTCTCCACTGCGCCTTGTTCTAGTGCAGCCCTGATCAGAACCTCGCCGAATGTAGCTTTGGGATTCGTTTGCATTACCTCTCTCAGAAATCTGTCCACAAGTTCCCGTTCAGCATCCAAGTCGATTTTGTCCATCAGGGCACCAGCCCTCTGTACCAATTCTCTTAACCCGCTCTCATTCGAATAGCCTACGTCGAAATAGGGCTCTCTAACAAGTTTCTTTATCTCGTGATGCAAGTAATCATTCTTCATGACGAAGTCCTTTGTGCCGCCAGGCCCCCCGATAATTATTCCTCTTATGTTTTCGATATTTGGAAGCCAATAGGAACATGCATGCTCAGTGGCCCTCTTGAAGAAATTGTGGGCCGCCTCTTCAATTAGTCGTTCAAATCTCTGTGCTGACTGACCTCCTTGCCTGTGTTTTCCCATGATATTGCTTTGCAGTTCTTCCTGGCAGTGTATTCTTTTTCCTGTTGCTATGCCGTAGGCGGCCTCGCCTCTGTCTATGACGAATAGGCCGTAAGAGGTACGATCAATCAGCATCTCCTCTAGTTGAGAGATCTCAAAACTCGAATCGCATCTGTACCTGAATGACTGAATTACATCGGGCGGGTCATCGACGACAATTGAAACCAGCCTAGTCTTATTGTTTCCGACAATCACGTGTCCAACGAACAAGGCAATTCCGCGTTCACCGGGCGTACTGTGTCTGTTTAGAGTGGCTATGGCTGATTCAATCGCATCTTGAACATGTTTTTTGGTTGATTTGGATTTGATATTCGCCGCCTGACCGGCTTCTTGTGAAAGTTGTTGCCTGACGTCATGTATCTTCTTGTCTGGAGGAATGATCACGGAAACCAGTTCCGTCCCCATCCCTTTCATCCCCCTTAGATCTTCCAAGGCTTTTTTGAGCCTAAGTCGACGGTATTGCTGTTCGGGATCATCTGACATGGCTGCTACCTGTACCCGACTAACAGGGCCAGACTGATGAAGCCTGTGGGGCAAGGAGACGAGTGCGTTGATAGATGTAAACCGTTTGCGCTCAGCGTGGACGGACGTGTTTTGGCACTTGGTGGAAGCCTGCTAAGTGGCAATTCGATGGGATTCAACAAATGGATAGAGGGGATTGCTAGGATTCTGGAAACAAGGTCCTCTCAGAACCACAGGACCGTAGTAGTGGTCGGAGGCGGCGATGCCGCAAGAAATGGAATCGATATGCTTGTTGGTTCCACGGATTCAGTGGAAGCGCTCGACAGGGTAGGGATTTCTGCCACTCGTCTGAATGCAACAATCGTACGAGAGTGTCTTATCGCCCATGGCATAAACGTAGCTAGCGGTTTGCCAACATCTGTCTCTGAGGCTGTTGGATTGATAGATTCCGGGATTGTAGTCATGGGGGGTACCCATCCCGGCCACACTACCGATTGCGTGGCGATTAAAGTCGCTCGAGAAATGTCTGCCAGTGACTGCATCATCGCGACAAACGTGTCACATGTTTACTCATCCGACCCAAATGCCGATTCGGATGCAACACCGATTGAAAGCATGAGTCATGATGAACTCAGGGCAATAGTTGGAGATCCCGCTGCGCATAAAGCAGGGGCTAGATCGGTAGTAGACCCAGTGGGGGCCATGCATGCTAGAGAGGCATGTATCGAACTACACATTCTAGATGGCTCGGATCTGGAAGCCCTAGAATCTGCGATGCAGGGCTTGAAATTCAGGGGCACTCATGTCAGGAACTCGTGAATGGTGATTAGAATGGCTCAAAACAAAGGCAGTCGAACTTCTATGACGCCACATCGTCACTGCACAGTCTGTTGGACTCCAATCCCCCTTGACAGGGATCCTGCCATTTGCAGGGAAGAGAAGTGTGCCATCACCCAGTCGAAGCGGGAAGCATCCAGAAAACGATTTACTGTTATGCTCTACCTCTTCCCAGCTATAGCATTGGTTCTGGCGTTTTTATCCGCAGTTTAGGCGGAAGCGTCATTTTAGTTGTCCCTCACACAGGCCCATGCGAGTCATGCGCATACTCTCCATCTTGCCCGGGGCAGTTGGCGTGGTTTGCCTTCTCATTGGGGGGATCAGCACCATCGGCATCAGTTTGGATTCGGAACGAGTTCAGATCCCAGTCGTACCCTGCAACGATGTTTCAGATGAGGGGTGTCTGGTCGGAATGACTGGGTCAGACCTTGATGTCCCGGGAGGTTTTGCGTTGCTTGACGTCAAAATGGCCGTCGACTGGAGTGAGCCATCGAAGAGTTGGATAGGGGTTGTAGATTCTGTTTACGCCGAAAGCTGTCCACCGGATGGAGATGGCCTTACACCCTGCAACAAGAACGATTTTCAATACATTTCTGGGGGGCCTGAATCGAACGGTGATTTCACATTGGATTTGGAGCCGGGCTCATACAGATTCGTTTCCGCGGGGAAAGAAGGGGCAGATCTTGATGATCAGCTGGTCACAATCCAAACAGAGATAGCAATAGCACCGGTGTTGGAATTGATATTCATCGTGATCGGCATGGTACTTTTGATTTGCGCTATCGAAATGATCTATCCCGTTGAGGTGCTATGGAAAAGGTTTCAAAATGGGTAAAAATCAAGGGTCTTATTGAATAACCCCAATGTTGTCAGACTATCATGGAATCCCAGATATGTGCCAATTGCAATACTCCCGTGGAGGTAGAGGGTCTACCGAGATCTTACGGGGGATTCTATCTGTACTGCAAGGTTTGTGGCCATAATTGGTTAGTCAAGTGAGTGTTCTTTGATCTCTGTGTCTTCTCTGTGCCAACCCTCGGGAAGCTGGAGTGGGTCAACTATCGCATCGGCTGCGATCTCATGGACAACTTTCTCCCGTAATTCCTCTAAACCAGTTGATTTTGTCGAACTTACCATAATAGCCCCAGGAATGCTTTCTTTCGAATCTAGATCTGACTTCGAATGGACTAGGATTATTTTCCTCGCACTGATCAGATCCTTGACCTCCCTCAATAGGCTCGTTTGTTCTTGAAGTGGAGTCCCACCGGACTCTGAGGGGTCAATGAGGAAGAGGACGATGTCCCCCACGTTCTCCAAGGCAGCAATCGCCTGCATCTCTATCTGATTACGCTCATTATTCGGACGGTCTAGTAAACCTGGTGTATCCACCATCTGGTACTTCCTTCTTCTATGGATAAAATGGCCCAAATGTAGCCTTTTGGTGGTAAATGGGTAGGCTGCGACTTCTGGTTCTCCGGTTGATAGTGCTGTTATTAGAGCAGATTTTCCGACGTTGGGCGAGCCTGCGACAACTATGCATGGATCGCCCGCATCGATCGAGGGCAGCTCACGAAGCACATCTCTGGCCCTATTCAACCACTCAAGCTCTGGGTTCAATTGGTCGAGAACGGATGCAAACCTACCATATGCCGCTCTTCTACTACTGTGAAAATCTTCTATTTTTCTGATTCTTAGCATCTCGGACTGTATCCTGCCTGATATTTTTCTTATTTGTTCGGCCCCCCATTGTATTGCGCCCAAATTCTTCCTGTAATCGTCAGCCCCTACTGATGCGTCGATTAAGGCCTGATCGAATTCCGAGAGTGAGTTCAGACTCGGCCATCTGGCAACCCAATCCAATAGAGTGGTTGCTATGGTATCAGAGGATGACTGTACCATCCTGTTCATTTGTTTTCTTACTCTGTGGTATTTGTCGGGGTCATCTACTAGGCCAGACATTTTACTTGCACGTCGAAACGATTTGTCTATGATTTCCTGAGGGAGCAACACTGTTGGGATACGTCGCCATTCAGCAGTAGCCATGATTCCAGCCCAACATGTCCTGGATAGGCATTGGTATTGAATTGCATTGGTTGATTTTAACCTCAATTCCGTCTTCCTTATTTATGGAGATTGTCGGGGAGGCATATGCCTACCACGGATGGCAATGGGAATCGGGGAATTCCGGACTGGGCAATTGACCTATACTCATCATATGGATCTCCCGACCTATCAATGCACGGCGATGTGTATGTTGGCCCTTTGATTGGGCGAAAGTCTGGGCTAAGGAAAGACGACATAGTCGAGATGGTTATAGACGCCAGATCGGTTAGAACCGATCAGCCAAACGTGATTAAGGGCATGTTAATTTCCACAGGCCGAAGTTCCATCGACATTCTAGACGAGAACGGCGACTTTCGATCGTTCTCCAGAGACGTTATCGTCGAGATAAAACTAGTCGCACACATGCGCCCCCAATATATCGACGATGATGAGCTACTTTTCTTTGAGCGAGAGGACATGCGGAGAAGGACAAGCGTGAGCGAGCAAGCCGAAAGAAAGGCAGATGGACATGATGACTCGCATGTGTGGGGGTGAGGCAATGAGTGAATTAAATCAGAAGAAATGTGTTCCCTGCCAAGGGGGAGTTCCGCCCATGAACAAAGACCAAATTGCGGGAATGATCCCGAAAATTGACCCAGGTTGGCAAGTCATCGATGATCATCACCTAAGGAAAGCATGGGCTTTTCCTGATTTTTCCAAGGCCTTGGAGTTCGTAAACTCTGCAGGCCAAATTTGCGAGGAAGAGGGACATCATGCAGACTTTGAACTTGGTTGGGGCCGGGTTATTGTGAAGATTTACACACACAAGATCAATGGGCTCGTGGAATCTGATTTCATACTTGCCGCGAAGATAGATCAATTGTAGAGGGCCTTGTATGACTGGGATTCAGGAAGCACTCCTATCTCGACGTACTGTATACCGCTTCAAAGAAGATGAGGTTGAAAATTCAATCTTGGACGTTGCATTCAAGGCCGCTATGCACGCGCCAAACCACAAAAAAACCAACCCCTGGAGGTATTATGTTCTTGGTGTAAGCGCGAGAACCTTGCTTTTGCCTGAGGTTGAAAGGCTATCCAGGTCGAAAATGTTGGGCCAATCAGTCAATGATATAGAGTCTGGATTGAAACGGGCCGTATCGAAAATTATGTCCCCCCCGGTGTTGATAGCAGTATCCTCAGCACTGACTCCGTCCGATAGTTTCAGAGAGATGGAGGATTATGCTGCCACTGCTTGCTCGATTCAGAACTTTTGCCTTTCTCTTTGGGGAAATGGAATAGGCACTCAATGGTCCACAGGGGCGATTACCAGGGCAGATTCGACATATGAGGCACTGGGCATTCCAAAGGACAGAGAGCAAATTGTTGGTTTCTTGAAGGCAGGATATCCCGAGACATTACCAGAGAAAGAGAAGCTTGATGTTGAGGATTTCAGGACTTACCTTCCATGACACTATGAGATTACCACTGAATCGCCCATCCAGTGAAAAACCACTAAATTACCATCACCAGATTGGCCGAATCCGACAATCATTCCCCCACTTGCACCGACATAATGCTCGATCCAAGTGCCGGATTCCTCGCGAATTACCCACATGGAACCAGAGCAGAAGTCGCCATACAGGTAACCTCCTCTCAGAGAGTCTGGCCCCCAATCCATCCAATACCCCCCAGTTATCGAGCAATTGCCGTTTTCATGAGCGTAGGCCAGTACTGGATCCACATATTCTCCTATATCGTCTGAGTCAGTATTTTCACAGATGCCACTTTGATCAAATTCATGGAAACCTTCCCTGTCGGACCAACCTAGATTTGCCCTTTCGGTCAGATTTACCAAATTAACCTCCTCCCAACAAGCCTGGCCAACGTCTGCTATCCACAAACCACCATTCGGATCCA
>CEWG01007341.1_pt1 | contig 32587 bp, 23 predicted proteins | sample 361411 | NCBI WGS metagenome assembly CEWG01 (sample SAMEA2622173, study PRJEB7988) | marine metagenome | biome: marine biome (ENVO:00000447); feature: surface water layer (ENVO:00002042); material: "saline water (ENVO:00002010), including plankton (ENVO:xxxxxxxx)" | depth 5 m | reverse complement strand
ACCGGGAACGCCTCGAGCAGACCCGTCGAGATTGTATGTACAAGCCTTATATGTGCAGGTAAAGGTTCGGGAACAGCCCTGACCTGATGCCCCTGTGATTACAGGCATCGATAAACGCGCGGATCTTCAAGTCCTTGTCTTTGATGATCAGTGGCGTTCCTGCGGCCGTTCGAGACATAAAATTACCGGCATCCGGGATGGCGGCCTACGGACAAAAGACGGCCAGTCACTATCGCAGTACAGCAGCCTCTTACTCGAGGCGGTCTTCGCTTGTGCAGTGCTCTACCGGCTCATGCCATTGCGCGGAGCTAAGGTCGGTCGTCCCCCTCTCAACATACGCAATAACGTCTTCAATGATTCGTTGCTCCTAATAAGTCCAGGTCATTATTCATTGGCAGCCTGAATCGTTCTAACTAGGGTCCCCCAGTTTAAGCAGTTGCTTACCATGATTTTCGCCTGTGTAGAGGCGACGGAGTGTATTTGGGATGTTCTCGAAACCCTCCTGCACATCCACCTGAAACTTCAGATCGCCGGACATCACCCAGCCCATGAGATCTTGAATCGCTTCCATTGCCCGTGGCATGTAATCGAGGATGATGAACCCCTCCATGCGCCCTCGGTTTGTCACGAGATTCATCAGGTTCGAGGGTCCAGGGATCGGTTCTTCCGCGTTATAGCCAGAGATGCCACCGCACATAACGACACGGGAATAGAGATTCAGGTGGTTAAGGGCCGCTTCTAGTGTGTCGCCGCCCACATTATCGAAAAAGACATCCCACTTATCGGGGCAGGCAGCGGCAATTTGCTCATCCAAGTTGCCCTGCTTGTAGTCGATAGCTTCGTCCAGCCCTGCCACCCCTGAGAGCCACCGGCATTTCTCCGGACCACCCGCAATGCCGACCACGCGACATCCTTTAATCTTCGCTATCTGGCTCGCAACAGAGCCTGTGGCACCGGCAGCGCCTGAGACCAATACCGTTTCGCCAGCTTTTGGCTGGCCCAATTCGAGCAGGCCAAAGTAGGCTGTAATACCTGTTAAACCGATGACAGAAAGCATCATCTCCGGCGTGACTCCATCGGGCACTTTGGTAACGCCCATGACGCCTTGACCCGGGGTGATGACAGCATAGTCCTGCCAGCCACCCATGGTCTGTACAAGGTCACCTTCTGAAAAATCATTGTGGTTAGAGAGCACGACCTGCCCAACGGTACCGGCTCGCATAACCTCTCCTATACCAACCGGCGGGAGGTAGCTGGGACGGTCGACTGCCCAGCCTCGCTGTGTCGGATCAAAAGAGAAGTACAGATTTTTCACCAAAATTTGCTGGTCGATGACCTTTGGAACGGTGGTCTCGACAAACTCAAAGTTGGCCTCCCCGATCATTCCTTCGGGGCGTCTTGCGAGACGCCATTGGCGATTAACAGTCATTGATTCTGCCTCTCTACTGTAAGTTTTGAATGTCAGGGCGTGTTATTGGAATCGTCGTTCGTTTTTATTTCCCGCTACGAGAGCCTCTATGCCCGCAATAATGAAGTTGACTGTCAACTCGATAGTCTCTTCCATGCTCAAGCCTCGTTTACCAGCCAACTCGGCTGCTGACCAAGCAGCACCGGATGACAGCTGGACGATCAGTCGTGCCGTATCCTCATCAAGGCTGTAGTGTTCAGAGACCTTATCAATAAGGTAGCCGGCGGCTTGTCGCGAGTTTTGCACCAACCTGTTCTGTACGACGCTGGCTATTTCCGGCTGAGTGATGAGGATGGGCAGCGCCGTGCCCGGTGCGTAGTGCTCAAAATTACTTCTGACGGCGACACGAACAATATCTTCAAAGCTTGTTGCTTGCTCCGCGTCGCTTGCGGTTCGCTTGTTAAACCTTGCGAACTCGCGCTTTAGCAGTGTCTGAAGGAGCTCAATTCGGTTCGGAAAGTAGTTGTAGACCAGTGGTGCGGACACATTTGCTCGCTTTGCGAGCCCCTCCATTGTGAAGCCGGCAATGCCGTCCATTGCGATCATTTCCGCGCTGCAATCAAGTAAGTGGTCCTGCCGTGCTGCGGGGCTGAGTCTGCTTCGTTTTGGTTTCGGGTCTGACATGGGTTTATTTTTGAGCGTCTATAGTAACGAGTGTAGTTTACTAGGCGAGTACCGTAAACCAAATGGTCTTGTCCGGGCGAGCCATGACAGAGCCGGCAATGTCGTTTAACGTTGTCGTCCAGAGGTTGTTGCAGAAGTAGGTATGACCCTTATGGAATCATCGGCACGTCGACCAAGTCCGCACGCACTGACATCGATTTTTCGCATGTCGTTCTTATCGATATTGCTCTTTACTGTGGCACTCCAAACGACTGCCTCGCAAGTGCAGCCAGAGGGGCCCATCGCCCTCGTCGGCGCCCAGTTGCTGGATGGCTATGAGGTTGCCCCAATCGCTGACAGCGTCGTTGTTTACGAAGATGGCGTTATTACCGCGGTCGGATCTGCTAATGATGTGCAGATACCGTCTAATGCAATGGTTATCGATGTGGGAGGTCACACGGTGCTTCCCGGGCTCATCGATAATCACGTTCATGTCGATTTGATCGGACATGGCTCTTACGAACGTTATTATGAATTTCTTGGTGGCGATGAACGTTTGGATGAGGTAATGCCTATTGCCGCCAAGCAAATGTTGAGAGCGGGTGTCACTACAGCACTGGACTTGGGTGCGCCTTTCGAGATTCTCGATGTTCGTAGAAAAATCGATGCCGGCCAGATCCCTGGCCCTCGTCTGCTGGTGTCGGGTCCTTGGATAACGCGTGTTCAGTACGACACCATCCCCGACAGCTATGAGGAGGTTATCAGCTCACCAGAGGAGGGCGCCCGTAAAGCCCTCAAGCTAATTGACCGCGGCTCTGACGTCATTAAAACTTGGGAAGGTTTGACCCAGGAGGACTATCACGCCATTGTGGCTGCGGCCCATTCTCGCGGCGTCAAGGTTCACGCACACCTTTATGATCCCCAAGCCATCAAGATGGCCATTGAGGCGGGCGTTGATGTATTTCAACACGTCGGCTCGGCCGGTAACCCGCCTTATGAAGACGCGTTGATTAATACCATCGCACACAAAGAGATTCCCGTCGTCCAAACAATTTCTCATCGTGTTTGGGTCTATCCCTCGACGCTGGCATTTCCTTCACGCTTGAAGAGAGCCGAGTACAAAACGGATATGCCAGACGAGATCTACCGAGAGTTCATGGATTCATTCAAAAACTTTCATCAACTTCCGTACTTTAGGAACGCGGCGACTGAGATAAGGAACTCGAAACAATCCGCCAGCCAGTTCATCGAAGCGGGGGCCCGCATTGGTGTTGGCACTGACGCAGCTAGTCCGCTCAATATGCATCTAGAGGCCATTTGGCGTGAGATGTCTGCTTTGGTCGATAGTGGAATGGCACCGATTCAGGTCATATCGGCTGCAACTAAAACCAACGCTGAAATACTCGGAGTGTTCGCTGAGCGCGGCAGTCTAGAGCCCGGAAAGCAGGCTGACATCCTCGTAGTGGCGGGCAATCCGCTAGAGAACATTGAGGTGCTCGGTCAAGTAGCGTTGGTCGCTAAAGGTGGTGCGCTGTGGGTTACCGAAAATAGTACGCTTCAGATTGCTGGGCCAATCAACCGTTTCGACATTCCCTGAATTTTTTCACGACTTTATCGTCGTGCGTCTGACGCTCGCGTCTGCTTATAATTCAAACCAAAGCGCTCTTTAGAATGGACATGATCAAAGATGAGTCGAATAACGCAGGTATTAGCGGTAGCCACGATGACATTGGTGCCCATCGCGGCGCATTCAGGCTCAGAACAAGATAGCTTGCCGCTTGAGGGCGCTACCGAAGTTCTCAGCTTCACTACTGATGAAGGTTCATGGCTGTCCATGGATGTGGCACCTGAGGGCGATAGCCTAATCTTTGATCTCTTGGGCGATTTATACAGGTTACCCGTTGACGGCGGTCAGGCGATGCGGATTACCTCAGGCCTTGGCTACGACAGCCAGCCCGTGATTTCACCTGATGGGCAGCGGATTGCATTCATAAGCGACCGTGGCGGTGCGACTAATTTGTGGGTTGCTGATATCAACGGTGAAGGTGCCCGACAACTCTCCTCAGAGCGCCATGCCAGCATGATCTCTCCGCAATGGAGCTCCGATGGCGATTACCTCATCGTTACTCGAGTCGGTACCGATACTGAACTGGTGATGTTCCATGTCGACGGTGGCTCTGGCGTGACCTTGACGGGCTCAGGGGGAAATGAGCGCTTCTGGGGTGTTGGCGCCGAGCCTTCTCCCGACGGTGAGCATCTTTATTTCGCTCAGGGTCAGGGTTCTCGGCGGGATATACCGGCATCGCAGATCAGTCGCTACGCGTTTGCCACAGGCGATATCGAACCGTTGACGCAAGGCGAGGGCGGTGCCTTCCGTCCCGTGCTGTCTCCAGACGGCCAATACATGGTGTACGGCACACGATTCGAAGCTCAGACAGGACTGCGGATTCGCGACCTGAACTCCGGTGCAGACCGATGGCTGACTTACCCGATTCAGCGTGACGCGCAGGAGAACTTCCGCCCGCCGAGCCGCGATCTCTTACCAGGTTACTCCTTCACGCCCGACGGTAAGCAGGTCATTTTCAATGCCTTCGGCAAAATCTGGCGTGTTGATGTGGCAACAGGCGACCGCGAGGAAATTCCCTTCACGGCAGACGTTGCACTCGATATTGGACCGGATCTCACTGCGCCTTATCGCGTTGCGCAAGGTGATCTGACGGCCACTCTGATTCAGGACCCGCGACCCTCTCCCGATAAGAGCAAGGTTGCCGCATCTGTCTTGACCAAAATTTATGTCATGGATGCTGATGGGAAAAACCTCAAGCGTCTCACCAAGAGTAATCAAAGCGAATTTAAGCCTATCTGGTCGCCGGATGGCCGTTGGATTGCTTACACCACCTGGTCGCATGCGCGCGGTGGTCACATTTACAAGATGCGCTCTGATGGAAAGGGTAAGCCCAGACAGCTTACTGACATCGAGGCGTTTTATACCGATCTAGCCTTCAGTCCCGACGGCAGTATTATCGTAGCCATGCGAGGAAACGAGTTTCTTCGGAATCAGACTTTTAGCGAGTTTGGGGGTTTGCGAATTCCACTTGAGTTGATCTCGTTACCTGCCAAGGGCGGTGAGCAAACCGTTATCAAGGCACTCAAAAGCGGGCGTTATCCTCATTTTGGTCCTGATTCAGATCGCGTGTATCTCACCAATGATGGCGGACTCTTCTCCCTAACCCTGAGCGGCGCCGACCGTCGCGACGAAATGATAGTGAATGCACCTCGGGGCAACCGGCGTGGCGATGACCCACCGCGAGCTGAAGCTATTTACATACACCCAGACGGCAATTCGGTGTTGGCGTTTGCCAACAAGCAGGTGTGGTGGATTGCAAAACCAAAAGCGGGCGCACAAGCAGTTGTTGCCAACCTAAGAGGCGGCGACGTACCGGTTAAGCGGCTAACGCACGTGGGGGCGGACTATCTGGGTTGGTCCAGTGACGGCAGTGATCTTTGGTGGGCAATCGGAAACACCTTCCACTCTCGCCCACTCGCTAGTCTGAGCTTTGAGCCAGACGAAGTGGATTCGGACGACAGCGTTTCCGAGGCCGACAATGACGCTTCAGATTACTTTATTCCAGAAGATGAGCATCCCGCCGTCACCGCAGTTGATATGGAGGTGGTTGTACCAAGGGCGACTCCAATGGGTGCGCTCTTATTGCAACAGGTCAATCTCATCAGCATGTCCGGAGAGTCGACGGATGCCATGGCAGAGGTGAGCGTTTCACGAGATATTCTGATCATCGATAATCGCATTCATGCCATCGGTGATCATGGCACTCTGTCAGTACCCGACGGGGCGACGAGGCTTGACCTAAACAACAAATTTGTGGTGCCAGGTTTTATCGACACGCATGCTCATTGGGAGTTTAGAACCAGTGATGTGCTTGAGCCTCATAACTGGTCACTCGTCGCAAATGTTGCTTATGGTGTAACCACCGGGCTGGATGTGCAGACAGCAACAAACGATTATCTCGCTTACCGCGATTTTGTTGAGACAGGGCAGTCCATTGGTCAGCGCGCCTTTATGACAGCACGGGGTGTTTTTGGTGATACCGATTTCCAGTCATACGACGAGGCCCACGCTTACCTCCGGCGCTACAGCGCGCACTATCACACCAATAACATCAAAAGTTATGTCGTAGGAAATCGTGAGCAGCGGCAGTGGGTGGTTCAAGCCAGTCAGGCATTGGGGCTGATGCCCACCACCGAAGGGGCGGCCGATCAGAAGATGGGCATAACGCATGCCATCGATGGTATGCACGGCCACGAACATAATCTTCCCGACTCCCCTATTTTTAAGGATGTGGTCGAGCTCTTCGCGAAAACAAGAACGGCCTACACACCCACACTGGTGGTGCAGTACAACGCACCTACACTTGTCGATTACTTCTTCACTCGAACCGATGTGAGGGATGATGCCAAGCTCCGCCGCTTTTATCCGAGCAATCGTCTTGATGAGTTAACATTGCGTCGATCTAGCTGGTATCGGGATAATGAATTTGATTTCGAGCAAGGTGCTGCTCAGGTCGCAAAAATTCAACGTGCGGGTGGTCTTGTTGGTGTTGGCGGCCATGCCGAACTGCAAGGTCTCGGCTATCACTGGGAAATGTGGGCCTATGCCATGGGTGGTATGACACCCGTTGAGGTATTGCGGGCCGCAACCATCGACGGGGCACGTATCATTGGCGTTGATCAAGATTTGGGTTCCATCGAGGTAGGTAAGCTAGCCGATATGGTCGTACTGAATAGCAATCCGCTAGACAATATTCGCAATACCGTCGATATCGACAGAATCCTAATTAATGGGCGTCTCTACAACGGTGACACCATGAATCAGGAGTGGCCTGATCGCGTGCCACTGCCCGATTTCTGGTGGTGGAATCAGGCAGATCGCCGGTTTGTTCCTGCGGAAAAGAGTGATAATTAAAGCACCTTTGCTCGCCTTTTTTCGCGCCCTATACAGCTTTTTTTAACTGCCAAGTCTGCGTTCCATTTTTGGGGCGCCTGACAGCGATTTCGTTACACGCGGGGCTCTCACACCCCGCGTATCCTTTAATCGTCATACCGTAGTGACGTTAATAAAGGAGTAATGAAACATGGATAAACTTAAATTTAGTGTCGTTTCTGGACTAGTCGTTTTGTGCATAGGCATCGAAGCTAACGCGTCGACCTCTGTGACTGCTGCCTACGGGCAATGCAAGGTTGCAGTGCTGGAGAAGTTTGGTGGCGATACGCGCATCACGATGAAGGGTAGCAAGAAGTACTCGGGCACCCTCACAGTCAAATTATCTGTTGTACCGGACGGCGCATCGCGTCAACGGTTGCTATGCAAAGTCAGCAATGGTGCCTTGGTACTAACTGATAAAGAGGGCAAGCCGCTCTCTTAACTAAGGAACGTTATGCAGGAGCTCAGTTGGGACGATTTGAAGGTGCTATTGGCCTGCAGTCGTCACGGATCTACGCGGACAGCAGCGTGTGCTTTGGGCGTTAGTAACAGCACGGTAGCTAGGCGACTAGAAGTACTCGAGGCGGCCATCGAAGGCCGCCTTTTTGACAGGACCCCGGACGGGCTTCTCGCCACGGCACTTTGCGAAGAGTTACTGCCGATCGCGAAAACGGTCGAAGACACCATATCTGATGGACAACTTCGACTAACTGGCAGGGATGCGATGCTAGCGGGAAAGCTTAAGGTGTCGATTGCGGACTTTAAGCCTGTAAACGAGCTTCTGTTTCGCAGCTTAAACGAATTCTCACAGGCATACCCTCGCATTCAACTGGACGTGAGGTCGTCTAACGACAAGGTGGATCTTTCTAGACGCGAAGCGGATTTCGCTATTCGAGGCCTAAAGCTCGAGGAGCGTCCCTCCAAAGACATTGTTGGTGTAAAGCTTGGTGTACTGACTACTGGGCTCTATGTTCATAAGACCCTTTTAGCTGAAGCAAGACTGGGTAAGCGAGAACTAAACTTCATCGATTCATCTCGGACAGCCCCTGCAGGATTGCCAACGGCAGCTGACCTTGGGATCAAAGTGAGGCATTCAGTCGATGGCCCTATTGCCCGTCTCGACGCGGTAGCCAATCAAATGGGGGTGGCTGCACTCGCTTGCTGTAGCGTTGCGGAGGCTGGCTTGATAGACGTCGTGCGCTTGCCTGATACGGAAAGTGTGCCGCATCGACACGTTTGGCTGCTTTATCATAAGGATCTCCGCCAAAGTGCTCGGATACGGGCTTTGTTTAAGCATCTATTGAAGTTGGAGGAAAACTGGCCGGCGGAGTGGATGGGCCAGCCTGCATGATTAATTCATGGCGCGAGCCATCTGCTTTAATTTTTGCCTAAGCATTTTTGTATAGCTGCCGAAACATGAGCGCAGGCGCTGCGCTTTGACGACACCGCCGTTTGTTTGGTTTCAACCTTGATATATTGTATCATTCTCAGTCTGAATGATTATGTTGCAAGTAAATTATGGGGTCATCGACAGCAAGGATTGAAGCTGCGGAGAACCGTTGTGCTCAGCAAGGCGTAAAACTGACTGAGCGCCGACGAGAAGTACTTTCCGCGTTGATAGAGGCTGGTGGTGCCTTATCGGCTTATGAGCTTTTGGATCGGTGTAATAAGCGCTTGAGTAAATCCATGCCCGCGATGTCGATCTATAGAATTTTAGATTTTCTTCAAAGTCATTCGCTGGTCCATAAACTGAAAAGCAACAATAAGTTTATTGCTTGTGCGCACATTGACTGTGATCACCAGCACTTTTCGCGCTCTCAGTTCTTTATTTGCTCTGATTGCCCTGCGGTTGAGGAAATAAACATCGATACCAGCGCATATGAGTTTATGCGTAAGGCTGCCGAGCAGGCGGGCTTCAGCCTAAGTAACACACAGCTTGAGTTCACTGGCTCGTGCCAGCGATGCACAAACAACGGAGGTCAACCCGAATGATTAGTCTGTCACCCATCGGACGCGGTCTGGCAGATCGAATGGCAGTTGGATTATCAGGGCTTTGTATTGCTCATTGCCTTGTCTTACCAATATTGATGACGTTCTATTCGTCGTCGCTATTGTTGATGGTGGGTGATGAGATTTTTCATACAGCCATCGTTTTTATTGCCATACCCATTAGTGGTTTAGCCTTGTTCTTCGGCTGCAAGAGTCATAGGAATTTCTTAGTTCCTGCCCTTGGGGTAGTGGGTTTGTTCCTGTTGATTGCCTCGGCTACTTTCGTACATGACGTCTGGGGTGAGTCAGCTGAGGTAGTCGCCACAATCATGGGGTCATTGGCTCTAGCCACCAGCCACGTATTAAATTTCCGGCTCTGTGCGCGCGCTTCGGATTGCTCTTGCAGTGAGTGAACAGAGCGCGTCTGTTCTGAGCGTTCAATAGCCGTATTTAGGATTATTGGCTAATCGTTGATTCGACTCTCATCTGCCGGCGGCTTCTTCTCAATCACTTTGAGCCCAGACAATCCATAACACCACTTTCCCATTGCTCGCTGATTTCCTGGCAAATGATTTCTATCCGGGATTCGAGGCAGTCATCGATCGCAATTTCCTTGAGAATACCGCCCGAAAGATTGTAGGCGAATACACCTGCGTCGGTAATTGTCACAGCTTTCATGCGCTCAACGGCAAGGGAATTAAAGAACGACATTAGGCGACCATAATTAAAGTGTTTGTCAGCTGAAATTCGCCAACCAATTGTTTTGAATCCGTCTCCAGCGTTGGTTGCTACTAGTACACCTGTCTCAGGTAAAGGCTTCTCTTCAACTTCCAGCGGTGATGGTGAAGATGCGGTGGTGGGTGTCGATTTCAGCTCGCCACTGGGCCGCCATAACGTGGGAGCCTCTAATGAGTCTATGGATAGTTGTCCAAATGATACAGCTGTCACAGGCACTTGGGCGCCGCGGCGTTCTTTGACGAATTCTTCGAGCGCATCTAATTGCTCTGTACTACACAAATCTGGTTTGCTGGCTATAACAATATCAGCCATATCGATCTGTTGAAGAAAGCTGGGGTGCTGCGCGACGTGAGATTGTTCGATTGAGCGTGGATCAACCAAAGTAAGCGTGCGTTGAATTAATAAATGCTCACTAAAAGATTTTTGGTGCAGGTTTTGCATCACCTCTTCTGGATGTCCCAGACCGGTTGGTTCAATCAAAATTCGGTCCGGTTGAACTAAGAATATAATTTGACTTAGCGTCATATTCATCGAGAGACCTGCTGTGCAACACATGCAACCGCCTGGCACCTCGAGGATCACCACGTCATCAACATCACCTAGCTCCCCGTTGATGAGCGCTTTGTCGATGCCTACCTCCCCAAATTCGTTGACTAGGATGGCCCATGTTTCGTCGGCTGGTCGCGCGGCTAGTAACCCTAAAATTGACGTGGTTTTTCCGGCACCTAGAAACCCGGTAACAATGTTGACAGGTATGTTTTTACGCATGCAACGTGACTCATAAGTGGGTCTAAAACCAAACCCTGTTGATACATTATATCGTCTTGGTGCTAGTACGCTTTTATTTATTTCATCGAATCGGACGGATGATTATTTTTAATTCACTCGCGAATAAAGTGATCAAATGGTCTGGTGCCCAAGAGTATCAAGCGCTTTGGCCGCGTCATCTTGACCGAACCGAGCCTGCATTGTTGACTAATATTGTGGGGATCCTGCCTTAAGCACTGCGAACTGAGGAACTTTCAGCACGATTATGGAGAGAAGAGCTTTTTTAAAAACAACAGCATCGGCTTTTACGGCACTGGCGGCTAGCGGTTGCGTTCTCCGGTCACTACCAGATCAACCATTTTCACGCGCTGTGGGTTATGGCGAATTGGTTCTTGATCCAAAGGGCTTGTTAGACCTGCCACCGGGCTTTTCTTATCGAGTGATATCGGCGTTGGGTGATGTTATGAGCGATGGGGCCACAGTTCCTGATAAGGCTGATGGCATGGGGTGTTTTGATCTTGGCGATGGGCGCTGGGCACTTGTGCGCAACCATGAGCTGGTTCCGATTGATGCAAGCGGTGGTTTGTTTGAGCTTGGTTTTGGTGCTAAGGACGGTGTTCTTGTCCCCGGTGGCACGACCCACGTCGTAATTGACCAAAATAGTCTTGAGGTGACGGATCAATTTCGATCACTTGGCGGCACTATTCGCAATTGCTCTGGTGGCGTCACGCCCTGGGGAAGCTGGTTGACATGCGAGGAAGCCCCAACGGGCCCCGGACAACTATATGGCGAGGGTCTGAGTAAAAATCATGGTTGGGTGTTTGAAGTACCTGCGGCGGCCACTGGTCTCGTTGATCCCGTGCCATTGGTTGCAATGGGACGTTTCAACCACGAAGCCGCCTGTGTGGATGCTGCAACAGGCAATGTCTACCTCACAGAAGATCGCGATGATGGCGTGCTCTACCGATTTATTCCGGCAGTGCCCAGCAAGCTCTCGCGAGGAGGTCGGCTGCAGGCGATGAAAGTGGATGGTATCCCTGACCTGAGGAACTGGTCGAATGTTTCGATGGCTGTGGGTTCGGTTGCCAATGTCAGCTGGATCGATTTGGATGCGGTGGAGGCACCAAAGGACGATCTGCGGTACCAAGCAGCTGCGAAAGGCGCAAGTTTGGTGGCGCGCGGTGAAGGCATCCATATGGGTGAGGGCGACGCATATGTGTGCTCAACTAGTGGCGGGTCCCGTAAATTCGGTCAAATTTTTCGCATTAAATTAAGTCCGGACGGAGAAACCGATCGCCTGGAGCTCTATTTTGAGAGCGTCTCCAAGCATCAATTCGACTATGGCGACAACGTGGTAGCCGCCCCCAATGGACATCTCATTGTTTGCGAAGATCAGTACACCATGGTGGTCGATAATCATCTGAGAGGGATCGCGCCTGATGGAAACGCCTACCCACTGGCGCGTCTCCGACTGCAAACCGAGCTAGCCGGGGCCTGCTTTTCCCCCGATGGGCATACCTTGTTCGTCAACGTATATGCACCAACAAAGACACTCGCTATTACTGGGCCTTGGGATAGCTTCAATGCCAGGACGATTGTCGTAGCCTGAGCACACCCGCGTTGCACAGGCCCGACGAAACAACGATGAGCTGAGTTACACAACCGTCACGGACTGCCCTTGAGCGATTGTACCGCTGCGCACGACTTTCGCGTAAACACCCAAGTTGCCTTCTGCTTCAGTTACTAGATGTCGCATGATGTCAGTATCTCGGGGGAGGGTTTCGGTTGCGTGTGTGGTCATCGAACAACGCGGGCAGGTATCGATTATTTTGAGAACAACATCGCCCATATGCAGCTCCTTACCAATCCAAGCTTGCTCTGGGAACCTCTCGGTCGAGCCACTGACATCGAGAATGAAATTGGCTCTAAATCGCTTTTCATCGAATGCCGAATTTGGTGCCGCTTGTGACATCGTATCCAGCGATTGCTGTGTCATGAGCATAATAGGAAAGGCATCAAAATAGGTGCCCGGTGGCGACTCGAATTCTAAGACTTCAGTAAAGGCACTAAGATCCGGAATTGGCTCGTCAGGGGTGCGGCCGAAGATGTCCCTTAGCTCCTGCTCAAAATCCTCTGAGTCGGGCGCGCCTCGCCGATAGTGCTCGAGGTTATCGGGGGGGAGTAGCGGCCAGAGGGTGACGCTGTGATCGAGTTTTTCTGATAACCAGTGGTTCATTTCGTCTGAACTCGTTAGGCAGGTCGACCCATCAGGGGCGGTAATTTCCGATGTATTGTCATCGAGCGATCGCGCGCTAAATAGCATCAGTTTTGGAAGTTTCTTTGCACCCCGAATACCACCGCGGACTTCATCTCGCGTCGCCCATGTGCGATCACCTTGGATACCGCGTTTGCTCACTATCACTTCTGAGGGTGTCTCGCCTAACATGGACTTTACGGGGTAGCGGTGTATTTCTGTAACAGTCACTTCCGACATGATCGAGCTCCTCTTAAGATTGCCATGACACGTTATTTACTCTGGAACGTCCAGTGCTGGGTTTCGGTTAAAGAAGTTACGTGGCTTCAGCGTGATCTCATCCACCTTTGATGGCATCACGGGCCAGTCCTCGGCCATTGGAACATGGTGGAAGCCGATCATGGGCCACGCCACAAGGTCGGTATTCTCGATGGCCTCATTATCGGCCACATACTGAGGCAGTCCCTTACCAGCACCCGATTGATTGACGGTGAATCCCGTCGAGAAAATCTCATCGGGCTTGTATCGGGTGACCCATAAATTATTCCTAAGGAATCCAGCGCGCTGATAAATCGGGTCATCGAGCGTCACCAACGGATGTGTATTGGGAAAGATGAGTTGGTACGAGCTTGGGTAGCCCATCGCATTTTTCGCCGTGTTGCTGGCAAAAGTTAACAGCGCAGGCGTCTCCACCTTCATGACAGTTTGCGCCTGTTGCTCAGTCAGCACTTGCTCCTGCTTAACTGCCCAGATGCCCGGGCGAGGCGCGCCATCAGGCTGCTCTGTGGCCACTAGCCGCTGACGAACAAAATTGTTATCCACACCATCGACATCCATATCTATTCGGTAGCTAAAGAAGTGGTCATGATTGACTCCGATGCGATAGGGAGCGATCAGTGTCCCTGTCTGCGTTTCTGATAGCGCTCTAGGATCATCTAACGACGCAGAGAAAGCGCCCTTAGTGGCGTCAATGCCCGTCGAAATCAGTCGAATCCGGATGCGTCCATCTTGCTGGAAAATGTAATCCTGAAAGTAATCATAATTGCCGATCACGGCGACCATACGCACAACGAGATTCGTGGCTCTGCGAGAATTGTGCTTCACCATACCGGGGACATCGTCATACAAAGACTCGTGGTGGCGCCAACTGGGATAGCCCGGGTCGAACTCAAAAACACAGATGCGATTCTCGGCGATAAATGCTTTCCCGCTCGCGGTATGCAACACCACATCTTGATAAACAGCGGTTGGTGGGCAATCGTTGCCCTTCAGTTCGGTTGCCATATTGCCAAATCCGTACTCGCCCATATCGAAGTAGGCGCGGTAGAACCAGTGGGTATCAGGGTCTTGGTAAGGGACAAACATTTCTGACATGGCGATTTCGTAGGCGACGGGTCTGAATCCATCATCGGAGACAACGCCAATATTGTTGAGAATCGTGCCTTGCCGTGGGTCAAATCGAAGATGGAACTGCCAGTCCTGCCAGTTGATTTGGCTTCCCGAGATGGCGAAATTGCGACCCTCAGGCTGCTGCAAGGCGATCGGTTTCAATGCCGGCCGCGTCTCGAGTGCGCTCTCATGAAACTCGATGACCTCGTAGTCATTGGGTGGTGTGTCAGCGTCAGAAAACGAGTCTGTGATTTCGATGAGTTTCAATTCCTCAACATCAAACAAGACACTGATACCTTCTACCGGTCGGGCCCAGGCACTGGTCGTAGGAAGAAGCCCCAAGCCACCTTGTCCCCGAATGTTGAAACAGTCGAACCGGACAAGTCTGTCATTGACAGGGTTTGCAAGATCAGAGAAGAAGCGTCCGACCGTGCGCGGCAGGCAGAGACCATCCGAGCCGCTAATACTGCGTCGTTCCAGCGCAGCTACCACTTCAGGCAGTTGGTTGACGGCATCGATTGCGCCTAATAGCTCCTCGCGCGCGAGCATGGGCTGGCCGCTGGTGAGCTCCCTAGAAGTAGATAGCGATGCGGAGTCAAAATCGTAGCGCGCTGCATAAGAGGCCTTATTCAGCCTGTAGACAACGTCCGCGCCGCGTGCTGCTTTATCACCGACCTGCCAAACACGCGCCTTGTTTTTGTTAGGCTCTGCGAGACTGATGCGATTGAATAAGACGCCCTCACCAAATGCATCGGTCACCGCGGCAGCTGCTTCGTTAATTTCTGTTTCTGTTAAGGAGTGCCATGGTGACTTTGTAGTGGACGTATTATTGCCGGCTTCCTTTGGGCTTTGACCGCAGCTCGCTAAAACCACAAAGCTTACGATCGCTACAACTCGATAAATCACCATTATGCCGTCTCCATATTTTTTGGTTTTGTGCGCGTCAGTGTACGGTCTTATTTTCTGTCCTCTGACTGCATTATGCAGACCCAACTTCAGATCTTACTCGGCTTAGATGATCGCCCACGGCTAAATAAGCCCTGCAAGTGATGAGATAGCCAAAACTCAAACTCATAAATGAAATATAGTCCTTATTTGATATCAGGCTGGTGCCGTCATTGGCCGGTGCTGCAAAACCGAACATCACGAAACTCAACGCTAGCATAATAGAAGCAGCAGGAATTAATAACGAGAGCAGTGGTTTGTTTTTGCGCTGCGTTTCGTAGATCAAGAAAACAAGTAGGGGTATGTACCTAGAGTGCGCTGCCGAGGAAGTATAGTGTCGTGCCGATCACAGAATGTCGCCTGTTATGAAACCCATGGTCAGTATGGCAGTGCTTTTTGGCGTTGAGTCTTCAGGGTTTTATTGGGGGGCCTTGGTTTCTTCGAACCCCTAGGGAGACCAGTCGACTAAGTTCCGACAAACTTCTACCGCTTTCTTGGCGGAGATCATTAAAATAACTCTGTGCGGCTTTGAGTGCGCGCAGACTGTGAATCCCTGAGTCAACTATGCCGCTCTCGCGCAGAAAGTACTCTACGTCGGCAGTCATAAGGAACGTATCGACGCCTACTGCCCTCAATGCATAGGGACCCGTATTACCACCCAATCGGCTCCCGTGTTTCTTCAAGTACAGCCAGAGGCCAATAATGTCGTCGTCTGGCCAGCCGGCGATAAAACTACCAAAGGTCTTATCCTCGCGGCGCTCGGTATCAGCAATCATCACCGCGTTTTGAAGTACCGTTTTGACTTTGCTGAAGTTACGAATGATGCCTGGATCGCTGGCCTTACGCTCCAGCATATCGTCGGGCATCATCAATAGGCGCTCAATGTCGAATTCCCAGAACACCGCTTCAAACTGCGGCCACTTGTTATTGACGATGCGCCAGACGAAGCCTGACTGAAATACCTTGCGTGTGAACTCCGCGAGGTAGCGGTCGGACCCCAGCCCACTGAGGTGCTGTTTGGTGGCAATGTTGGGTAGTAGGCTTTCTACAACATCACTCCCACCTTTTCGCAGGCATGCGACTTCGTACAGGTTGTCGTAGGATGGTCTGGGCATGCGGGAAGTGTAACCCTAAAAGACTACGCTTTTGCCTTCCGTGTACTGAAGATACAGCCAGCGACGATAAGTGCTGTGCCGAGCAGCGTGCCCGCGCTGACGGGCTCGGCGAAAAACCACCAGCCAAGTAATGCGGCCCAGATGAAGGCGGTATATTCCACGGAGACGAGAGCCTGGGCCTCTGCTTTGCTGTAGGCGATAGATAAAAGTATCAGAGAAATGACGGCGAGAACCCCGGCCGCCGATGCTGCAGTCCATTGGACTATGTCAGCGGGCAGGGTGACGGCAAATGGGGCGCCAAGCGCCAGAATGCAGGTCATGATCACGTTTTGATAGCAGGCGATTTCGGTGGGCCGAGCCACGAGGGCCTGTTTGCGCTGCAAAATTATATTCAGTGCGTACATTACGGCGAAGACGAGTACTGCCGTAATACCGAGCAGACTGCTGTCGTCACGCATGTGAAACATGTCTTCGCCGGCGATGACCACAACACCACCAAAACCCAATACAGCGGCGATTTTTGCACCTCGCGTGATTTCCTCACCGAGCATGGGAGCAGCAAGATATAGAGCTATGATCGGAGCGACAAAGCTCAGACCTACAGCTTGAGCGAGGGGTAGTTGCGTTAAACTCCAAAACAGGAACAGCATCATGAATGCGGTAAGAACACCGCGAGTAATATGAAGCCTTAGTACTCTTCCTGTCGCCAACTTAGGTCGATTGGGTAAATAAAGCGCAGATGCGAAGACGGCGCCCATTGCCGCCCGCCAAAACGTCGCGCTGTAGGCACCCATGGCCAGTGCTTGGGCTTTCATGACCGCATCGAGCATGCAGAAAAATAGTACTCCCGCACTCGCCAAAAGCACCGGAAAAAGAAGGTTATCGTTGTTCTCAGGGACGCCTACAACTTGCATGATAATGTCGCTCTTGCAAACGGGACATACACGTGCCGCACACTAGCCCCGGGCCGCTTTGTCGGCTGCATGCCACTGCGCAATGAGGGAGCGAAGCACGCTTACGAAGGCGATAGGTTTATCGAGCATTAAGTGATGACGAGCGCCTGGGATGCTTATAAAAGGAATAGTATCGCCACCCCGCTCACGCACGTAATCGGCCGAGTCGTCATCAAACAGGGCGCTATTTTGTCCGTAGACGTAGGCTTTTCTGCCAGGTGCAGCGACAACAGCATCCACTTGGTTGAGTATTCGATCTTTAAGGGAGAAATCACTGTCGAAAACACTGGTATCGAACTTCCAGGTCCACCCACCTTCAACCTGCTTCAGCGAGTGATAGGCCATATAATGGAATAGATAAGGTTCGCCGCAGGGTTGGTTTGGCGATAGTACAAAACGCGATTTTGCCTCTTCGTAACTTGGGTAGATTCGGTTTGGGCGGCTCGGATCCGATCGCATGGGGCGCCCGTCTGCAAAACGTGCTTTGAGTCGTTCGGGTCTCAATACCATGAGGTCGCAAATAACGAGCCCGCCGAACAGCTCTTGAAAGTCATTCATGGCCGCGAGACCCACATGTCCACCATAGCTGTGTGCAATCACAATTGGCTTAATGGTGTGATCAAATAGACCGGTTTCACGAGCGACGTCGATGACTTCCTGTGCGCGAACACCGTCGGGGTACGACGTCCGAACACCTGAGTCACCCATGCCCGATAGGTCGTACGCAACGACGTGGTATTGCTCTGCCAGAAACGGGGCTATGAAGGCCATACAGCGCGCGTGGGCAAGGAAACCGTGCATCAAAAGTAGGGGTGGGTTGGCAGGGTCACCCCACCGAAAGTAGTGAACATCACACCCGTCCGAGGTTACCCAGCCCTCTTCGCGAGGCACCTGCAACGCACTGACCAGCCATTGGGGTGCATTGGGTGCATCTGGCGGCAATTCGCCGTTGAGGTCACAGATATCGGTTACGGGGTTTTTCATCGTGTTGCGTACGTCCTTGAAGTCTACTCATACGAGCGAAACTGGCTTTTGGTCGTTCATTACTCGCTTATTTTTTGCAGTAATCGAATGATGGATAGCTGGGTTGCCAGCCCCTTACGCCGCGCCGGCATACTAAACGCTTGGTAGGCAAAAATCTTAAAAACCCGCTCGTTAGCTGTATGGTCACTCTGTGAGAATCCATGGCGGATGGATACGCAGGCGAACCGAATCGAACCGATGAGTTGGTGGGCAAACGCTAGACCAACCTAGGAAGATTTGTGTCCGCGACTAGCCGCCTGAGTGGACCGTTGTTGCCCTTGGTTTTTACCCGCGGCGTATTACTTTCAAGAGATGGTTTGGAGGTGTTGCCTCTCGACCACTCATTTTGAACGGATCGCCTCGTTCCGCTAGTTCGGGAGAGCTTTTAACTCATAACCTTGAAGTCTTCGGTTGCTTGCGACTTCAGTTCCTTCCAACCATAGATCTTCCCAGTCTCATCTTCTTATTAATGGTGGGTAGTTATCGTCGACATCGTTGTAAACGTATTCCCATCCTTTTTCTTGCATGATGGCACGGTGCCGCGCGCCTTGACTGCTACCATCACTCATTTCGTAACCTGCATCTCCTTGGAATAGTACTGCTATTTTCCCCTCTACCTTTGCGACGACCGGGAATACGTAGGGTGGAGGAATTTCCTTTTCACCAGCGGTCATGTCGGCGGTTGTGGCGTAACGCAGCAGACTGAGCAGCGTAATGTAGGTGGGTGGTAACATGCCAAATTCGCCCGCTTCGTGGCGTGCTACCGCAGTTTTTATGCAAATCCACGCAAAATCATGAATCTCACTACCGTCGATGGCAACGGCTACGTCTTCAACCAAGGGTGCTGCGTAAATCCAGGTCTCAAATCGCTTAGGCTCAACAACCGGCGTCGTCCAGTGACTGAGGTGCACCATGTTTTCAGTATCTGGACGCAGGCCACACTCTTCCTCAGCTTCGCGTGCCGCTGCAATGCGTGCGGCCAATGCGATATCACCGTTAGCCGACTCAATATCGGCCTTTTCAAGTGCTCCGCCCGGAAAGACCCATAATCCTCCTGCGAACATCAACGCCTTATTGCGCCTGAGCATGAGCGTTTCCATTCCGTTATCTGTGTCGCGTAACAGAACAACAGTGCTTGCAGGTCTGGCTTTGGGTATGTCGGTCACGGAAATTCCTTGAAGCTTTATTACGTTTTAGCGTAGCACTCGGGGGTCAAAAAAGTTAAGTCAGGCGATCTTATTCCTGTGCAGGCATTTTCGAGTCGTTTTCAGAGCGATTTTCAGAGAGAGAGGGCCTTTTATTCTTGGTAGCATCGTGAAACGAGAGCTATAGTGGCCTTACTGCTTTGGGAGCTATTCGCGATGTCGCAGCTAGAAACCAATGTTATTGATCGTGATCCGCATACTGGTTTAACAGGGCTCTCTGGGCTCCTGAGCTCCGTCATCGGTGCGGGACGCGATATTCTGGCGCGCCGCCGACAGAGTACGCTTGAGGCACCTTCTAGCGATCTGCTTGCCAAAAGTAAGCAGCTTATCCATCACCGAGGGGAGGCGTCAGGCTTGGCCCTCGCCTGCGAGATCGTTGCGGACTATCAGGCTCTTGATGACGCCAACCGGCGCCTTTTCTTTGAAGCACTCGCGGACGATTTTTCAGCCGACAGTGGCGCGGTTTTAACCGCTGCAGAGAGGTACAAGCTCGATCCTTCAGAGACGAACCTCACCACTCTGTCGCGCGCTGCTGAGGCGCCACGAATAAAGTTGTTTCGGCGAATGAACATGGCACCAGAAGCGACCCCCGTATTGGTGAAAATGCGCGAGGCAATGATTGAAGCGCTCGGCGATCTACCTGAGCTTAAAGCGGCGGAGACCGATCTAAAGCACCAGTTCATCTCTTGGTTTAATCGGGGGTTTCTGGAGTTGAGGGTGATTGACTGGAATACATCGGCATCAATACTCGAGCGAATCATCCAGTACGAGTCGGTGCATGCGATACAAGGCTGGAATGATCTGCGCGCCAGATTGAGTGGCAATCGAATGTGTTTCGCGTTTTTCCACCCTGCGATGCCCGATGACCCGCTGGTTTTTGTAGAGGTAGCACTTACCGAGGGGGTTCCCGACGCGATTGGCCCCTTGATTGATCAAACGAAAGAGGGTGATGTCGGTATCACTCCGGATACGGTCGTTTTCTATTCAATAAGTAACTGCCATCCTGGCTTGGCTGGAGTCTCATTCGGTAACTTTCTGATCAAGCAGGTGGTTGAGGAAGTTGGAAAGCGTTATTCCACTATGAAGCGCTACGTAACACTTTCACCCGTTCCCGGTTTTTGCCGGTGGCTGGCAACTCAAGAACTAGGTATCGATCTCGAGGAGATGCGGTCGATGGCTGAGACAAATACAGCGAATACTGCCGATTCGCGACGAGACGATTTATTGGCAGCCTGTGCGCAGTACCTCGTTAGGGAGCGCCAAAATAACCTCGCGCTCGATCCCGTGGCGCGCTTTCATCTGGGGAACGGCGCAAGCCTTCACGCCATCCATTGGGCTGCCGATCTTAGCGATAAAGGTCTGGATCAATCGGCGGGTCTTATGGTCAATTACCTCTATGACCTCCGCAGCATTGAAGAGAATCACGATAGCTATTTTGATCAGGGTGAGATTGCGACATCACGCGATGTCGCCCGATTGCTTAACTGATCCGATCACAGGAGCATTGGAGTAGCTCGACATGACATTTGCACGCAATACGGCGGCCGTGCTGGTGCTTTTGAGTATGTTGTCGTCAGGCGCAGCAGCACAAAGCCCAGCTGAAATCGCGCGACAGCATCACCAAGAGACAGCTACCGAAATTGTTGCTGACTTCCGGGAATTTCTGAGTATTCCCAACGTTGCAAGCAACGTCAGCGACATGATGGACAATGCGGCGTTTATTCAGGATTACATTGGAAGTCGAGGATTTACGTCCAAGGTCGTGACTGCCGGCGGTGCACCCTACGTGGTGGCCGAGCGGCCTGGCTCGAATGACGCGCCAACGGTCTTGGTCTATGCACATTTTGATGGCCAGCCAGTAATCCCAAGTCAGTGGTCGTCTCCTCCCTTCGAGCCAACGCTGTGGACGGATAATCCGCTCAAGGCTGATGCGGAAATCTTATCTTGGGATCAGGAAGCATTTGACCCCTCATGGCGTGTTGTCGCGCGCTCTGCCGGGGACGATAAAGCACCAGTCATTGCCTTGATGGCGGCCATTGATGCCTTGGTGGCTGCGAATAAGATGCCCGACGTCACCGTCAAACTGATGCTCGATGGTGAAGAAGAGCGAGGCAGCCCAACCTTGGCTGGCGTTCTTGAAAAGGTCGCGGAAGATCTGGTCGCGGATGTCATGCTCTTTTGCGATGGCCCCATGCATCAATCGGGGCGAAGACAGCTGGTATTGGGGGTGCGAGGCAGTATGACTGTTGATCTAACGACCTTTGGTCCTAACCGTCCTTTGCACTCGGGACACTACGGCAACTGGGCGCCAAACCCCAACGAGATCTTGATGCGTTTGTTGACGTCGTTGAAGGACGACAGGGGGCGCGTCGCGGTTGCAGGCTATTCCGATGATGTAAGAGCCGTGTCAGAACGAGAAACGCGGGCTGTGGCCGCCATGCCCTCGGTTGATGCGCAGTTGAAGCGGGAGCTTGGTCTGGGTAATAACGAAGTGCCGGGTGAACGTCTGGAGTCAGCCATCATGCGGCCGGCCATTGTGGTTCGCGGTATCTCGGGTGGCGGAGTGGGTCCCGAGGCGAGGAATATTATTGAACCGACGGCTCAAGCCTCTCTCAATTTGCGGCTGGTGCCGGGTCAAAAGCCCGAGGACTTATTGGCTGCCCTGAGAGCCCATTTTGAGAAGATGGGTATGACGGTTTCGTCCGAGGGTCCGGATGCGGGTGCGGCTCGAGAGCGACACCTGCAGATGGTCCCCCGTGCAGGCGGTTACCGCTCGTTCCGAACGTCCATTGACGCCGATGTGGTCGGCGATTTGAAGGTCATACTCGATCGGTTAGGCGAACAGGAGACACTGATTACGCCGACCATGGGTGGATCGTTACCGATCTACCTGTTTGAGGATAATCTTGAGGCTCCCATTGTCATCCTACCGGTTGCCAACCATGACAATAACCAACACGGTCGGGACGAGAACCTCCGCTTGCAGAACCTCTTTGATGCTATTGAGATGTACGCCGAGGTACTTGTCGGCCTATCTGACGAGTGATGAGTAAACCCAGAACATTGGTCCAGCGCGCGCAACAACTTTAGGTTAGCGTGACGCTCTCCGCGTGTGGAGAAGCGCCTAATACTCGGGCGCTACGCTACTCGCCGTTTGAATCCTCTTTTCGGTAGCGCTCAAACCAAGCGAGGATATGATCGACCTTGGTAATGAGTCTCGATGGTCTACTCGCGATACCGTGCGATGCTCCAGGTAAGCGAACCATGGCTGAATCCACGCCACGCAATCGCAACGCCTGATAGAACTGCTCGGTCTCGGACATGGGCGTACGTCGGTCTTCTTCACCTGTCAGCAGGAGCGTGGGCGTGACGACGTTACCCACCAAAGACAGTGGCGAGCGCTTCCAATAATGATCTAGGTGCTCCCAAGGTGGTCCGGGGAACTGATGGTAGATCTGGCCCACCATTGAGTCGGCGGTCAGGGTTTTGCTCACCCAATTGATTACCGGCTTCGCTGCGACCGCCGCATTGAAGCGATCTGTCAGGCCAACGGCATAGGCCGTGGCGATGCCGCCCGCACTGCCGCCCGCGATAAACAAATTATCGCCGTCCACAATGCCCTTCTCGATCAAGGTATCAATGCCTGACATATGGTCAGCAAAGTCCTCTTCGCTCGAGTACTTGTACTGGAGTAGCAGCGCAAAATCCTCACCGTACGACAGGCTACCCCGATGGTTATCGTAAAAAACGATGTAGCCAGCAGCGGCCATGAGCTGAAGTTCAGCTGAAAAATGAGGTCCATAGGCGAGGTGAGGGCCCCCGTGAATCTCAAGAATCAGGGGGTATTTCTTTGTGGGATCGAAACCAGGCGGTGTGATGTACCAGCCCTGGATCTCCTGGCCGTCAAACGATGAGTTGTAGACAATCTCGTGTACCTCACCCAACGATCGGTAGTTGAGAAGATCATCGTTGAGCGCCGTGATGACTCTGGGCGTTTTACGCTGCATGACCGCGATGTCCGCGGGCCGATCGGGTCCTCCTTTTGTGTAGGCAACGACACCACCGGCCGTGTGGAACCCACCGGATAGATAGGGCCGACCCACGCTGGTGCCGCCCAACCCTGTTGCAACTCGCGAGACTGCCGCGTTCAGTGTTACCTGTTTGACATGTCGCTCACCGCGCTCATCAAACGAGAAGTAGAGCGCCTTACCATCGTCCCGCCACAGGATATTCGCCGCATCCCCATCGACGGCCTCGGTGAGTATGCGAACGTCGTTGGTCGATAGATCAACCGTGGCAATACGATCGGGCGTGAAGGCCAGAGGTCTTCTCTCTTCATAGCTGATGGCCAGAAGCTTGCCGTTGGGTGAGATCGCGGGCGAGCGTTCAGCACCCGGAAGATCTGTGATTTGCGTCAGCGCACCATTGGCGAGCGATACCGAAAAGATATCTGCTTCATCACTGCGCAGCTCCCAATCATCCGAGCGGTCAGCAGAGAAAAAGATGGATGTGCTGTTAGTCGACCAGCTCAGTCGACCGTAGTGATTGTAATCACCTGACGTGAGCTGTCGCGCTACGCCTCCATCGGCAGGAATGACGAACACGTGGAGGTAGGAGGGATCGACAATGCCTCGACCATCGTATTGATAGCGCGTGGTTGTGACCGTAACCGGTGGTTTGGCCCAGACAGCACCTTCGGGTGCCTTACGACGTTTGGCGATGGGTGGCGTCGATTTTTTTACCGACATGGTGAAAGCTAGCCATTGACCATCGGGAGACCAGGTGAGGTTTGAAGGGCTTTGCTGAAGGTGTGACGCGACTGACGTCTGGCCGGTATCCATCCACTGGATATGAATCTGACTGGAGCCGCTCTCGCTCGAGACATAGGCAATCTTATCTCCTTCGGGAGACCAGCGTGGCGAGGTGCTCCGGTGCAAGTTGCTATTGAGTGGTCGATGATCACTACCATCAATGGAGACTTGCCAGAGAGTGGCGTTGGCGACATCGCTCATGACGTTGAAGGAGCGGCGAACATAAACCACGGACTTGCCATCAGGAGCCACTTGCGGGTCGGATGCCCACTCCAGTTCAAAGACATCCATGGCATCCAGTGCGGGTGCTGGCTCAGAGGCTAATGAGAGCGTGCTCATCGACAGGATGAGCGCACCAAGGCTGGATTTAATGAAGATCTTGGAGAGAGAGAAAGAAATTCTTTTTGGTTCAGTCATAGCAATGTTCTCGTGCGCGTCCGGCTAGAGACAATCGGACCAGTGAATAACGAGATGAGAGTAACCAAGGGACGATTTGAAACACAACTCAATGCGAAAGAAAGAATAAGCGGCTATGGTGTGGCTCTGTGCCATCTACAACGACACAGACAGCGAAAAAAGGGAAAATAAAAAGACGACCACGATATGTCCCCGAAGGCAGATAAGACATCGCTAACGCTTGATTCGAGCGAGCCATTCACGCCGAGAGCTGAATACCCACGTCCTATCCTCGTTCGTGATCAGTGGCAGAGCCTGAATGGGCCTTGGTTGTTCAGAGTTGATCCCGACAATCGGGGCCTAAGTGATGCTTGGTTTGATGGACAGTGGACTGATGCCCAAAGCATCACGGTGCCGTTTTCCATGGAATCAGCTGCGAGCGGCATTACCGAGCCTGAAGGTGCTCCTGTGGTTTGGTACCAGCGGGAAGTCGTCAAACCCGAGGCCTGGCACGGTCGCGTTGCGCTTCGTGTTGGCGCCAGTGACTTCCTGACCCGCGTCTTCGTTAATGCACAGGAAGTCGGTCAACATCGCGGCGGTTACGCATCGTTTGGTTTTGATATTCAGCATGCGCTTGTCCCCGGAAGAAATCGCATCACTGCTCGGGTGGAAGACTCGCTGTCATGGACCCAGCCTCGCGGCAAACAAGCGGGCACGACGCGCTGGCCAATCGATTACGACGGGGTGACAGGCATTTGGCAGTCTGTTTGGCTAGAGCCGCTAACTTCTGTGTCGATTGAGTCCACTGCGTATTCCTATAACGTCGCGGAACAGACTCTCAGCTACAAAGCCTTCTTCTCGGAGCAAGTGGATGGCGAAGTCAGTGTCGAGGTTATCGATGGTGGTCGTGTGATCGCGAGCGATAAGGTTCAGACGGCAGGGCGAGCAGAAATTCGGACGACGCTTTTTATCGAGGCCCCGATACTCTGGTCGCGAGAGCAGCCCCATTTGTATGAGGTTCGGCTGACGCTGTTAAATCGTGCGACGGGAGAGCGTGATGAGGCCATGAGCTACGCTGGTTTGCGCGAAGTCTCGGTCACCGATGGTCAGCTGTATCTGAACGGTGATCCGCTGTATCTGCGTGGTGTTTTGGATCAGGGCTATTTTCCCGAGGGCTGGTACACGGCGACGACGGATGAGGCGCTTCGTCGTGATGTCGAGCTGACCTTAGCCATGGGTTTTAACTGTGCGAGAAAGCATCAGAAGGCAGAGGACCCAAGATACCTGTACTGGGCGGATAAATTAGGTTTGATGGTGTGGGCGGAGATGCCGTCAGGGCGGGTATTTTCAACCGAGCTCATCGAGTCACTGACCACGGAGTGGATGGAGCTGATAAAACGCGATCGCGCTCATCCATCGATCATTGCTTGGGTTCCTTTCAATGAGTCTTGGGGTGTGTGGCATCAGAGTGAACGTCCTGAACAACGCGCATTTGTCGATGCCGTCACGTCATTGACGAAGGCGCTCGATGATAGTCGAGTCGTTATCGGTAATGACGGGTGGGAGTATTCCTCCGGTGATCTCTGGACCCTGCACCTTTACAACGAAGACAGCGATGTCTCGAGTCGGCTAGCAGCTCTGATTGATGATCCTCACAGCTCGGTTAAAAGCGAGTTTGGCAGTCGAGATCGCGTGGGTGCCCTAGCGGAGGCGGATATCAGAGGTTTGCCTATACTACTCACCGAATGCGGCGGTATCGGTATGGGCTCGTTCAGCGAGGAGGACTTCAGTTACGGTAACCTCGCCGAGACCCCCGAGGCGCTGGAAGCGAGGATGCGCAAGATCATGACGGACATTCGCTCACTTAAAGCGTTGCAGGGGTTCGTTTGGACGCAGCTTACTGACGTACAACAGGAAATTAATGGACTTTTGTATTTCGATCGGCAACCAAAACTCCCGATCGCCGTTCTCAGTGATATTTTCAGTAAGGGCGGGGAAGACTGATGTCAGACCTTACCTTGCAGCAGTTAAAAGCACTCCGTTTTTGGCAGACGCCGGCAATCACCAGCCTAAACAGAATGCCGGCACACGCGCCGCTGCATAGTTACCGCTCACTTGCCGATGCGGTAGCCGGCGAGGCATCCGCTAGCCGACGATCGCTGGATGGTGAATGGCTTTTTGAATGGTTTCCCTCACCCAATGACGTACCTGATGACTGGCTGACCTCTAAGGCCTCGGAGGATCTCATACGGGTGCCCGGAAACTGGCAGCTTCAGGGGTATGACAAACCCATCTATACCAACGTTAAGTACCCGTTCCCCGCAACGCCTCCGATCGTTCCGGAGGAAAATCCCACCGGTTGTTATCGACGGCGTTTTTGGCTCGATGAGAGCGATTTGGTTAATCAGATGCGGCTAGTCTTCGACGGTGTCGATAGTGCATTTTTTGTCTGGTGTAACGATCATCTGGCGGGTTACTCGCAGGACAGTCGACTACCCGCCGAGTTTGATATCAGTCGCTTCTTAAGAGCCGGTAACAATGATCTGGCGGTGATGGTTTTGAGGCTGTGCGATGGCAGTTATCTAGAAGATCAGGATATGTGGAACCTCTCCGGCATCTACCGGAGCGTGTATCTGCTCTCGAAACCAAAGACGCATATCAGTGACCTTAGAGTGACTGCGACGCTCGATGAGCACTACGCAGAGGGTGTGCTCGGTGTCGATGTGATTTGCAATCAAGTCTGTCGAGGCGAGGTTGAGTTGGCGCTTAACGATGCGTCGGGAGTAACTGTGCTCTCACATCGGCAGCGCATTGGCACCGACCTCATCGACGAACGGGGTCGTTATAAAGACCGAGTGCGAGTTAAGCTAGAGGTGCCCAGCGTTCAGGCGTGGAGTGCTGAAACCCCGAACCTCTATCGCTTTGTCGTCTCCCTTTTCGATGAGCATGGTGGCTTTGTTGAATGTGAAGCGAGCGATATCGGGTTTCGGTCGGTTGAGATTAGAGATGGGCAGCTGTTACTCAATGGCAAACCCCTGTTAATCCGTGGAGTGAATAAACACGAACATCACCCGGAAACTGGGCACGCCGAGACACTTGCACAGGTCGAAGCCGACATTCGATTGATGAAACAGCACAATTTCAATGCTATACGCTGCTCGCATTACCCGCATCAACCCGGTTTTTATAACCTGTGTGACCGTTTGGGTATGTACGTTGTTGATGAGGCAAACATTGAGACACACGGCCTCACGCCTATGGGTTTGGTATCCGATGATGATGCCTGGTCTCACGCGTATCTAGAGCGCATGAGTCGCATGGTCCGGCGGGATTTCAATCACCCCAGCGTCATTATCTGGTCGCTCGGCAATGAATCGGGTTACGGAGGCAATCACGAGGCCATGGCCGCATGGACACGCAAGGCCGACCCGCTGCGACCCATTCAGTATGAGGGAGGTGGTGCAAATAGATCGGTAACGGATATTATTTGCCCTATGTATGCGCGGGTGCTGGATGATATGCCTTCACCCTACGGACGCCCGGCTTACAGCATTCAGCATTGGGCAGATTTGCAGGTAGATTTAGGAGAGCATGCACGACCGGTTATCCTCTGCGAATACGCACACGCCATGGGGAACAGTCTCGGGAATTTCTCCGACTACTGGGACGCCTTCCGAGCCAACCCGAGGTTGCAAGGTGGTTTTATTTGGGACTGGGTGGACCAGGGACTGACGCGCGTTAGTGCTGACGATGTGCCTTACTTCGGCTATGGCGGCGATTTTGGTGATGAGATAAACGACCGTCAGTTTTGTATTAATGGTCTGGTGTTTCCTGATCGAACGCCACATCCCTCGCTGATTGAAGCGAAACGAGCTCAGCAGCCGTTTACTTTTACCGCAGAGATTTTCGATGGATCGATCACCCTTACGGTTGCAAGCGAGTACCTGTTTCGTGCAACGGATAACGAGCGCCTAAACTGGCGGGTAGGCTCTTTAGGTGAGACTTACTCTGAAGGCTCGCAAAACCTTGAAATAATACCGCAGGGCATTCAAACCATCGTCATTGATACTGACGATGAATTAATCGTGGGCAATGAGCAGGACCTTCTGTTGGATCTTTGGATTACCAACGAACAGCCGACGATTGCACTACCTGCAGGTCATGAAATTGCCCGAAGTCAGCATGTCATTGCGCTCGCGAGAACTAATGTCGAACGGGAGACCCGACCTGCCAATATCACTCAACAGGGCGAGCAACTTGTGGTCAAGGCGGACAACGTTACCTGGCAATTGAGCAAAGCGACGGGGTTTATTACAGATTGGGCGACTTATGGCAGATCCCTGCTTGATGCGCCCATCACCGACTGCTTTGTGCGCGCACCGCTCGACAACGATATTTGCAGTAGCGAGGTGGATAACCCGTCACCTGAGGCGTGGTTAGCCAAGTGGCAGGCGGCGGATCTTTTTGATCTGGAGCATCGGTGTACTGGCGTAGAAGTCTGCGGCGCGACAGTCGTTTGTCAGCATGAGTATCTCAACAACGCAGGAGTGGCCATTCGTTCGGCGTGGACACACACCTTTGACGCTGAGGGTGGTGTCGCTATCGCTATCGAGGTGAGCGTAGACTCTGAGATGCCGCCCTTACCACGCGTGGGAATGCGGTTGCTGTTGTCTGATAAACCTGAAGTTGCGTCATGGCTTGGCCGCGGACCACACGAGAATTATCCCGATCGCAAATTGTCGGCCGACCTTGGTGCCTGGGTCTGTGATCGGCAAGCAATGCAAACGCCTTATATTTTTCCGAGCGATAATGGACTTCGCTGTGATGTTAGGCAGGCTCTTATTGGTCCGGTCTGCATTGAGCGAATCGATGATGATTTCGCCTTTGCTGTGAGCGACTACGGGGTTGAGAGCCTCATGCGAGCGAAGCACACCTTCGAGTGTATCGAGCAGTCTGCCTTGCACATCCATATCGATGGCTATCATATGGGTGTCGGTGGTGATGACTCATGGACGCCTAGCGTTCGACCCGAGTATCTGCTCAATGCTGAAACTTATCGATGGAGTTGTCGGCTAAGTGTGGCACGTGATGATCAGCTTTGAGATTAGTGATTTTTGGGGAGCCGTACGCCATTAGTGACCCTCTAGATAGAATCGATTCGATTACGATTCGTACCAAGTTCAGTTACGGACTGGGCGCGTTGGGTAAAGACTTCGCCTGCTCCATCGTTTATCTCTTTCTCATGTACTACTACACCGATGTTGCCGGCGTACCAGCAGCGTTTGTGGGGACTCTGTTTTTAGTCGTGCGCATGATTGACGCGGTATCGGATCCTGTTATGGGCATGATCGTCGACAACACCCGCAGTCGGTTTGGAAAGTTCAGGCCGTGGATTGTCCTGGGAACGGTGATTAATTCGCTAGCCTTATTGGCGCTATTCTCCGCACACCTTTTCTCTGGCTCGCAGCTATTATTATTTATCACTGTGACTTATATCGTCTGGGGCCTCACGTATACGATTATGGATATCCCCTTTTGGTCAATGGTGCCTGCGCTATCTGCCCATCGTGAGGAGCGAGAGCGGTTGGTTGTTTGGCCACGCCTGTTTGCCAGCATCGCCTGGACGGCAGTTGGCACCTATGGTTTGGCGAGCATCGCCTTCCTGGGTGAGGGCGATGAAGGCAAGGGATTCCTTTTCCTGTCGAGCCTCATCGTCATTGCCTTTGTTGTTTCCGCGCTGATTACCTTCACGCAGGTGAAGGAGCGGGTTGCGACGAGCGCTTCGAGTGACCGCTTCTCTTTTGGCGATGTCATTGCCATCTTGCGAAACAACGATCAGCTAGCGTCGCTAATCGGGTGTGTTCTTACCTTCAACATTGGCACTCAGCTGGTGGGTGGCTTCGCAATTTATTACTTCAGCTACGCCATTAATAAGCCAGAGCTTTTTCCTATGTTCGCCTTGGTCTCGGGGATCGCCGAAATGCTCGGCATTTTTATCTACCCGTGGCTGTGTCGGCACTTACCGCGACGTTTCACCTGGTACGTCGCCAGCCTATTCGCCCTAGCTTGCAGTCTGACCCTGCTGGTTGGAAGCATCGTTGCACCCGAGAGTGGCATCCTTGTGGCGGTAGCAGGTGCGCTACTGAAGTTTGGCGGCGGTATTGCTAATGGCTTGGGGACGGTGATGCTCGCTGATGTGGTTGATTATGGTCATTACAAAACGGGAAAGCGAAGCGAGAGTATTATTTTCTCGGTGCAGACCATGCTGGTTAAGTTTGCAGGTGCTTTCGCAGGCTTTTTTATTGGTGTTGGGCTATCGCTTATCGGTTATGTGCCTAATGAGATCCAAGACAACACAACCGTAATGGGGTTGCGCGCATTGATGATCGGTTTGCCCATAATATTTTTACTGGCAAGTATCTGGATTTATCGACGGACATTCCGGTTGCATGGTGTGCTCCATCAAGAGGTTTCTGACTTTTTGTCGCGGCAGTAATACTTGCTAAAGGCCCTTCTTGCACAGAGACGCGAGTACGCTCACGTTAGACCATCAGTGCGATCGGCGTTCTAATGATGTACCCGTTAAGACCCAATTCGCGGACGTAATCGAGACGGCTACAGTGACGATGATCAGCAGTTTTAGTTTTTTGACACTTTTATTTAATTTTATCCAAATAACTCGATAGTTCTTTTAGTCCTGCTTCCAGTATTTCTCGGTCATTTGCGTAGCCAATACGTGCATAGCCTTCCATTTCGAAAGCATCCCCGGGTGTGAGCAGAACCCCTGTATTCTTGATGAGATCTGTGCAGAACTCTCGACAGGTCATGGGTACATCCAGCTTAAGCATGGCGGTGGTGCCAGCCCGCGGTTTTACCCAGCTAACGCGCGGCTCCTTGTCTATCCATTCTCCGAGAATGGCCAGATTTTCACGGGTGATCTGCTGACTTCGGGCAAGCACATTTCCTGCATTTTCGAGCGCTATCGCTGCAAAATGGTCGTTGAGCATGCCTACCGAGATGGTGTCGTAATCACGATGGATCATGATCTTATCAGTAACGTCTTGTGGAGCAGCCACCCAGCCAAGGCGCAGCCCAGCCAGAGAAAATACTTTTGACATACCAGCAGTGCTAATGCCTTTGTGGTACATATCGGCAATAGAGGGCACCATTCCGTCACCCACCTGAGAAGTCCCTCGATACACCTCGTCGCAGAGCAGGTAAGCATCTGCCGCATCGGCTATTTCAATGATCTTCTCGAGCATGGGCTGCTCGATCAGTGCGCCCGTTGGATTGTTTGGGTTTGTGAAGGCAATTAGCTTTGTCTCACTGGCGGCAAGTTCTCTAAGATGATCCAGATCAGGTAAGAATTGATTCTCCTCGCGCAGCCGAAGTGTTGTTACTTTAGCCCCAATGCTTGCCGGGATAGAGTAGTGCTGCTGATAGGTCGGCACCACTGAGATGACCCTCTCACTGGGGCCAACAAGTGCCTTATGGACCAGCATATTCGCAGCAATCGTCCCGTGAGTCACTGTGATGTCTTCAATGACCTGAGTCTCGTAAAGCGCGGCTATTGCAGTCCTTAGCCGAGTAGAGCCTTCGATATCGCCGTAGGTCAATTTCATTGGCAGTAACTCAGACAGGGCGCTTTCATTAAGCCCCGAAAGCGAGAGAAGTTCTTGGATGGTGATGCTAGCAACGCAGGTTTCAGCGAGATTGTGAGTGCAGCGCGTTTCCCACTCGTTCATCCAGATTTCGACTTTGAACGGCTCGATGAACATAGCTAACTCCCGGGTTTTGCCAGGTAAATGAATAATTCGATATTAAAGGTGAGCACGCGCTCAGCGCCACAGCGCGGTTAGATTAACTAATTTTGAGCAGTCAATTACAGGGTGAATGCTAAAATCAGTAGTGCGGAGAGTTATTCCAGACAC
>CEWG01028498.1_pt1 | contig 32792 bp, 16 predicted proteins | sample 361411 | NCBI WGS metagenome assembly CEWG01 (sample SAMEA2622173, study PRJEB7988) | marine metagenome | biome: marine biome (ENVO:00000447); feature: surface water layer (ENVO:00002042); material: "saline water (ENVO:00002010), including plankton (ENVO:xxxxxxxx)" | depth 5 m | reverse complement strand
TTCTGGCTCCGGCTCAGGTTCTGGCTCCGGCTCAGGTTCTGGCTCCGATTCAGTTTCTGGCTCTGGATTTAATGAAATATCAAACGCACCATCAAAAGCATCTTGTGTTACTTTTGCAGCTTTCTTTTCTGTTACCGTTTCCTCGATTACGGCTTTTGGAATGACCTCAACCTTAGCTGGTTTTGAAAAACTCGGTAACGGGACGGATTCATTTAACTCTGTATTATTCTGTTCCACTGGTAATATGACATTGCTCACCTGTGGCTCAACTTTCTGTTGTGGTTTCGATTTTATCGGATTGCTTGGAGATGGAAGAGATATATCTGATTCCGCTAAATCAGGAATTGGAAGTGCATGCCCTAATACATCAAGAGAAGCGTCCAATTGATCAGCAATATCAATTATTTTTTGAATATTTGATGCAGGGTTTACAAATAGACTCTTCAAAGTGAAATAATACTTGAGAACTTCACTTGCTCCACCTGTTTCTTGAGCAATTGCTAAGATTTTGATTATCTTCATTGGATCAGCCAACCTTTTCAAGGAGTCATAATCAGATTCTGGTAAATCAGGTTTTGAACTTGAAGAATCTTGTCCTGAGGAATCAGCTAATCCCAGATACTGTAATAATGGGTCTGGAAAACTCATCAATCCTAGATGTCCAGAAACCAAATAGTATATTTCTCCACCTTCACAATTCATCCTTTCACTAGCCGCTAAGAAATCAAAATCGCCGGGCAATAATACAATATCAGAAACACTAGCAAAGAAATTCGTTAGAGCATTGGAAACATCCATCTCCATCAACTGATGAACTATGTCAGAAGATTCGGTGATGCCGAAATATGCCGATGTTTCGTCGACATCGATTCCCTCGGGTAAGGAGGCGCCTTCTAATGCTTCAGTCGACATTTTCACTCCTCACTAAATATCGCTGATTTCTCTTAATATGAAAATACATGGCTCTCATCATAAGCTATCATCTGTTTTTTCCGAGGTTGATAATTGCCCTAGATTGAGGAGCATTCCAACCATTTCCTTGTAATTCCATGAGAATTTCTCGTTCTGACCTTTTCTCTTTGAATGATTTCACAACCCACTCAATGGCTGAATCTCGATCCCCCGAATCAACCCCTTCAAAGATATCCAGATCCACATCTAGTTTAGCCTTACGAACCTTCTTGCCATTGACTTCACTGGACTTTACTCGCTTGGCTTTTTGGGAACTAATGCCGGCATTATTTGGTCTTGAATTTCCAGATTGTGCTTTGCTTAAGCCTCTGGTAGGGCCTGCCGGAATTGAATTTCTGCCTCCATTGGGTGGGCCTCTTGGAGGGATGTTTCTAGGTGGTCCACCACTGGGGCCGCGCCCAGGAGCAGGTTGATTTGACCTCGAAGAACGTAAGTCGGCAAGGAAACTTAACGGCTCATTTTGGTATTCTTCATAATCATCATCGTCTTCATCATCATACCAGTCTTCGTCGTCTTTTCGTCCACCTAGTAGGGAAATTATGACTACTAATCCTACCAAACTGGACACACAGATTAGAATGAATAACAGAATACTCATTCCAAAAATCTCTACGCTCTCATCAGCGCTATCTGAGGTTTCAAGTGGACAACCATCGATATATCCATCTGGACCTTTTGCTTCGGTTGGACAATTATCTAAACTGTCGACTATACCATCCTCGTCGGTGTCTTTCTCATTATCTGCACAACCAGTTAAATCGACGGAGTCTCGATAAGCCGACTTCGTGTTGGGGCATAAATCAGGATTATTTCCAGATTGATTATCGCCAAAACCATCACCATCTACATCTCGCCACTGTGTCGGGTCGGTGATATCAAAATCTCCTTGGCCATTAGGAGAAGCAAACCAATCTACATCATTAGGGTCTGACCAACCATCCCCATCACTGTCGACACATCCAAGCCTATCTTCGAATGATGTGCCATTTTCATTAACACAGTCATCAGCATTATTGCCTAAGATATTATCTCCAAAACCATCACCATCTACATCAACCCATTGAGTTGAATCGTTAGGGAAAGCATCATCGATGTCATCAAAACCATCGCTATCTGAATCTACGCCCTCCAAAACACATCCTAAACTATCTACTGCAGCCCCAAGATTAGTACCTGGACATAAATCCTCAGAATCTAATACTCCGTCACCATCAGTGTCTGTTTGCGTTTCAGAACAACCAGCGCTATTGGCTGTTTCACCCGAAGGAGTGTTTGAACACTGGTCTTGGAAATCAAATACACCATCACCATCTGAATCAATTTCTTTCTGGGCTTGGCTACAGCCTACTGAATCTACTGTTTCACCTTCAGAGGTTTGGCTGCAAATATCTGCATCATTGAAAACCCCATCACCATCATCATCAATCTGATTCTGAGCACAACCAACTAAGTCAACCGCAAGTCCGATGTCGGTATTGGGACACTGATCTTCATCATTGATTACATAATCACCGTCATCGTCACTAGCATCAATTATGCGGCAACCTAGACCGAGGGTTCCGTTTTCCACGCCTGGTTGATACGGACATTTATCGGCTTGATTGCCAAACTGTTGATCCCCAAATCCATCACCATCCGAATCCTTCCATTGGGTTTCGTCGTACGGAAATGCATCTCCGGACTGATTCTCCCGAAGCCCGTTGGTAGAATTGACTTCAAAGGAATAGATATCCATAAATCCATCCCCGTCACTATCAAGACATCCGAACAGAGGATCGCTGGAGTTGCCAAATGTCAACGGACATCCATCTAAATAAATTCCCGCAGCATTGGTTCCGTTGTAGAAAGAGGTAAAATCATCTGGGAATCCATCACCATCGGTGTCATTCACAATCGCAATGTTATTTGGGAAAGCATCAGGATTTGTTGCATTGAAGGAACTATTATCGCCAAATCCATCGCCATCAGAATCCGCCCATTGTGTCGGATCAAAGGGCCACATATCTGCTCCATCGATTTCGCTCCACCCAGGGGTAGGATCTGAATAACCATCAAAGTCGGAGTCTATGCAACCATTTCTATCAAATCTTGAAGTCCCAAAGTCAAACCGGCAGTGGTCACCGCCTTCCAAATCAGAAGTATTGTCTCCAAAACCATCACCGTCTAAATCGAAATATTGCTTCCTGTCGTATGGGAACGCGTCGCCGGGCTGAGCGTTAGTATCATACCATGTAGTGCAGCAATCAGGTCCGTGGTTGTCACCATAACCGTCACCGTCTGAATCAAACACTTGCTTCCAGTTATTTGAGAAGAGATCTCCACCTTGATAGGAAATTTTGTTATCTGACCAGCCGTCTTGATCAAAATCCCCACATCCAGTTCTACCCAACCATGAAAATCCTCTGACGTTATTGCAAGTATCGACACTATCTGCATAGCCATCATTGTCATAGTCATTACAACCAAATATCAGAAGCGAAGATGTTCGATTTTCTGTTGGACATGAATCAAATTGTGGGCCTAGAGGATTATCACCATAGCCATCGCCGTCAGAATCTGTCCACTGGCCAGATAAATGAGGGAGTTGATCTATTTTGTCAAAAACCAAATCTCGGTCGGTATCAGGATAGAAATTTAGCGAAACAATTTTATTTTCTAAATTGTCAATTACTGCAAGGTTTAGTGTACCATTGCCATCAAAAATAGGGTTCAAGTTGGCTGAGTTACTACTAATTGATTTGAAGGATTGACTAAACCAAGGGGCGTTTTGATGATGAACACCTTGCTTTTCTAAACTACTCCATTGTAAAAATCCTGAATCTAAATTAGTCGAGAAAAGAATGAAATGGTCGTCAGTTTGTGTAATTCCAAGTGAGCCTTGATTCATTGAAACTAAATCGGTGGAAAAGGAATTCCAATTATTAGGACCCTGTCTAACATAAACTGAATTGGATTGAGAATTAACTAACATTACCGGGTTTTCTCCACCGATTAAATCTAAACCCATGTTGGAAACTTGACCGTTAGGTTGGTCGATTAGAATTCCGTCCCAATTCTCAGACTGCCAATTTTTCTCATAAAGGCTTAGCACTCCAGTAGATGTTAAAGTTGCAAAAATTAATTCTCCAGAGTCTGCTATACTCAACTTTATTTCACTATCCAAATCTGTTTCCGGACGGATAATGGAACTGGTGAGAGACGTTCCATCCCAGGTCCACATCGTTAAATTGTAGTCATTTCCATCAAACTCAATTAATCCAACAGCTAAATCACCATTTGGCAACCAAACTGCAGAGTGTGATTTGGAAACCGCGCTACCTGATGCTCCTAAAGTTAGAACATTCCACCCATTAAGATTTGAAGCATATTCGATTTGATCATTGATTGAATTTCGATAAATAAGATGCGTCGAATTGTTGGTACTAGTCAATACATCAATAGGAGATTCGATAAGAATTGAATTCCTTACATTTTCGAAAGTCCACCCTGATGAAGTTTCGACATTTAGGTAAATTTGTGTATTTCCGTTAGTAGAGTACGCGATATGTTGTTGATCATTTGAATCTAGAGTATGACCGATGAATTCAGGTTTTGTACCTAATGTCTGAACATCATACTCTAATGCAGTCATTCCTTTAGGAGTTCTTAGAACCACGCCATGAGTAGAATCTGACATCACTACATATGGCAATCCTGAGGCAGAAACAACCATCGAAGAAAAGGAGTTATTGACGCTAATATCTGTCAATGAATGGATAATCCATTCGCCGGAAGATGAACCGTCATACGCATTATCGAAAAGTGTAGTTGCTATTTTTCCTTGGTTCGCAGATGAAACTAAGACACTCGTTTTACCGTTGTAGGACACTTCTAAATCCATAGAAACTAACTCGCCAGCAACTGAAAAGTTTTTGTTTTCCCAAATATTTCTAGTATGAATATGATAATTTAATATTTGAGAACTAGATTGATCAAGTACTTGCTGGCTAAACACGAATTCATGAATTCCATTTCCGTCGAAATCGGCACCTGCGGCGGCATTGAGCCCAATATTACCACCACCACCAGATACTGTATAGTGTTGGTTCTCAATACCAGATGTAGAACCTAGATATAACTCGACAGTACCAGTTACTTGCGAGCCTGAATGTGTGATAAACACATCATTGTAGCCATCAGAATTTGTATCTCCTGCGGAAATGATATTTATGCCAATTAGTTGATTGATTTGGCCGTTAATTACCATGTCAGGTTGGTTTGATATTTCGTTTGGACTACCATGGAAAACCCAAATCATACCGCTTTGGTAAGCGTTGGAGCCATTATATGGTTCAGAGATAAAAATATCATCATAGCCGTCATCGTTGATATCTGAAACGATTTCAACTTCATAGCCAAAAAGAGTTCCTTGTAAATTAGATTGAAATGATTTATCACATTGAATCGAAAAGCCATTTGCATTACCGTAGAAAATTTCAACTGCTGAATATCCAGAGGTACTCTCAAAAGAACCGGTTTTACCGACAACTAAATCATTGAAACCATCACCATTTACATCCCCTAAAGTTGAAATTGAACGGCCAAAAAAGGCGCCTTGGGTAGTACTCGATGGTGATTGTAATGTCCCCCAACTATCGTTTTGGGCAGAACCATGGAACAGATTCAATTCACCAAATCCATTATCGCCAAGCGATAAAATTAGTAATTCATCAATTCCATCTCCATCCAAATCATCAACAGTGTCAATACTCAAGCCATACTCTTGTCCAGAGTCGCTCGGTGTTGAAACACCATCAATAATCGAAGGTTGATTTACAAGGCCTAACGGTGACCCAAGATGAATGTCCAACTTCCCGTCCTCTTGATTAAAGCCGGGTGAGCCTATAACAAGGTCACTAAAACCATCACCATTGAAATCACCGACAGTAAGGCCATGGCCCATCTTTTGATGGTCCTGCTCTCCATAAAATGTCAAATCAGGAGTTGATGAGACCCCGTTTTGTGAGCCGTGATATATATCCACACGACCATTGGTGTTTCCTACTAGAGAGTTGCTTGGGTCTGTATTAGAAGTCCAAGTATTTACGTTTGGTTGAGATATTGCAAGGTCACTATATCCATCATTGTTGAAATCTCCATAAACTAATTGTCCTGATGTTTCATCAACTGTATCAGTGGTGATTGATGAGATTGGATTAGGACTAATTTGATTCTTGTTATTTGCTAAACTACGCTTAATAGAAATCGAAGAATTGGTACCGTCAAAAATAGAAGATGATAACTGAATTAACCCGGTCTCATCAAAATCTAATCCCACTTGGTGATTTAAGTCTTGGTCTGAGAAGATTATTTCTTGTGAAGTAGTTCCGTTCACAGTTGAGTCAATACTCATTAAAATTACATCGCTAGACTTGGTATACATTAGTTTGACTTCACTGTTAGCATCGATGTGTAATTCCAAATCCTCTCCTACAGGGCCGACATCTAAGAGTCTTGTAGTCCAGAACGTTCCTGTATAACTGACCTCAAATAACTGGCCGAGATCATTTCGAAAAACGCCCCATTCCAGATCCGAAGGTGTTACTTCAAGCTCAATGTGCGTTGCATTAACATTCTCCAGAATAGTTCGAGTGTGCCAGAAATCACCCGCTGAGTATAAAGCGCTTTGTAACGCAATCTGGGCTGCCTTGATATCATTGCCGTCGGCGTAAAGCAATGTTTTCCTGCCATTTTTCTTAACCGATAACGCGCAGTCAACAATTTCTTCTACCGTCGAGTAGGCCGATATGTCATCGACATGCATCACCGTTTCAAAACCGGTAATATTTCTAGACATAGTTCGAACTTGACCCTCAAGTGTGCTCCAACACATCTCTATTTGCTGATAACCAGTAAATTCAATGTCTGGAGTCCCAGGGGTCTGGTTACTAGCATCAATAACTATGTGGCTGTGCCACATGTCAAGAGCCGATTCATAACGAACATCAGCGTTTAGTAATCCATCAATAGATATTTGTGAACCAGCGAAATCATGACCATAAAATGTACTATTGTCATCAACAAAGGTATTACTCAATCGAGTCGAAGTTTCATCCAAAGTGTCATTTGAATCTTGCATTTGTGTTACCACAGGAGTTAGCGATTGCAATAAAAATAATGTAACAATTAGCACAGGTATTAGCGAGTTTCTAAGCGTTAAGACCCTCGCCATAAACTTACGACAGTGTAGACACTTCAAAAATACTTGTGTAATTATCCAACTGACCCCCGTAGGGGGTCAAACACTAACATTGAATACAACCTTTGACAAATGAGATATATTTACCATGGGTATGCTAAGAGTTCTGATAGTTGGTAACTCAAATTTTCCCGGAAAAGATGTCATCGATAATCTGATAGAAAATTCCAATAAAATTATTGCTTGTGATGGGGCCATTGAGCGATGTTTAGCAGCCTCAATTCCAGTAGATTATGTGGTTGGAGACATGGATAGTTTGGAAAAAATAACTACGGAAAAATCATCTAAACTAAATCTTGAAATTCACAAAATTGACGACCAAAATGATAATGATTTACAGAAAGCAATTATTTTCAGTGAAAACTTAGGAGCGGACAGAATAGACATTTTTGGTGTCGAAGGGGGAAGTAATCAACATCAATTCGCTTCTTATTGGTGTCTGTACAATACCGATGTAGAATGCTACATTCACCTGAGTGACTGCATTGTTTCAATAGTGAAGAATAACCATGCAAATTATTCTATAGAAACTGGTAAAGAGTTCTCTATTTTTGCCATTGGTATTTGCAATGGAGTGAATGTTTCTGGGGGTAAATGGCAAGTAACTGATGAAACATTAATCCCAAATTCCCGAGGCCTTCACAACCTAGCCATACTAGATAGAATCGATGTTTCATGCGCTGAAGGAGCATTATTGATTTTCAGAAGCCGGTGACTTTTTTGCTGGAAGATGGGTCCTTATCATTTCTGAATAATCCCCTTTTCCATCCCACAACATTGCTTTCTCATCGATTCTTGCCAACTCTAGAGTTTTTTCAAACCCGCCCCAATCTTCGATTAATGCTAATTTAAATGCTACTTTGGGAGTATATCCCGGTAAAAAATTGCGTAAGAAAAATGGTATTCTGCCAGGTGTTACTTTATTGACTAACTTTACTATTGACGTGTTACAAGTTGTGAGAATTGAATGGTACCAAATTGGGTTCTCTGCTAATGAGTTGATACTTTTAGCAAGACCGAATAATAACTGTTTTTCTTTTCCCGGTGGAGTAATTGCTCTAAACATGTAATCTTTGTTACCTCTAGCATTTGTTCTAAGTCCTAGAAGATCTCTCTCGTGTCCAACTAGGAGAAATAATTCGTAGTTTCGCCACATGCCGTCCCATGGATGGTATCTTTGTCCTTTGATCCTTCGAGCCTCAAAAGAGAACGAAAGACATGTTCCATCGTTGAATTCTACGGTAAGGAATGTATGTGCGAGACCGTGAATCTTATGAAAATGGTCTACTACAAACCAAACATCTTTGATTTCATTTACATTAACTGTTATTTTTTCGTCCCAATTTTCATCTCTATCTTTTGTTGTTCGCCAAAAGAAATCTCTCACATTAAAAAAAGTTACATCGTCACCGTCAATAATTGCTTTCGACTGAAATTCACAATCAGAATTCCACTCTACTCCTGTTCTTGGTTTCTTAGGCCAAACCTTAATCGTCCAAATTAACGAACAAATGGTCAAGAAAACCAAAATGAATGTTAGGAGAATCGACCAAAAACTACCAAAAATACTGATGCCGAGAAATTCCAGTACTTCACCACCTATTCCAGATTCTTAGGTCTTCATCCCACCAATCATGGTTTCCATCAGGATGTTGTCTCCAAAGTACACCTTCATCATCTACAGTAGTTGGAAGACCTTCTGGATCAGGAGACCCGTCCGGCAAAATCATCGGCTTTGGACCAAGGTCTCTCATTTGTAAAACCTCATCCTCATCCTTGACTCTAACCAAGAAAATAAATGCCAGTAACGCAATAACAAAACAGAGAATTCCGATAGAAATCCAACCCACTGATTCAGTCGGAGTGTCATCACCGAATGAACGAGAAGGTAGTACTTCGGCTTCTTCTGCTGTCAAATTCAACCCAGGAAGTCTAATGATGTTGACTGCGTGGATAGTATGTATCAGTTCATTATTGATCACCTCTAGAGATATCAAGTGTACTCCAGCAGGAAGAATCGAACAATCATAAATCGAGGTATTTGAGTTTTCAATTATCACTCCCTGAATTCTCCAAATTTTAACGAACGGGGTAAAATCGATTGATGAAGAATCGGGGGTCATGGTAATAGAACAGTCGGTGTCGGTTGAGTTGCCGTTACCGTTTGTAGTCAACGAAAACGCAGGTGCAGGGCGATTGTAAATTGTCAAATTAAGCCAATCCTCCGTTGTTTGAGACAAATCATTTCGGTATGTTTCTCTCAAAGTATAATCCCCGGCGGGCCACCTGGAGCAATCTAAGACGTCTTGAGAATCTAGAACAGTAAAAGGCGCGCCAGAGAATGTGCGAATCCCTTCTGCCCCATATCGAGGCCCAGTTTCATCATCGAATACACGATTAATAGTACATTGATCTCCAGTTTCAATTTTTTCCGGGGCATTGAGAGCGAGCATTATTCTTGGAGTTTTAAGTGCCGGAGTTAGAACATATGTTGGTAATTCAATCGATGTGATTTCTTCTCCAGCCTCGTCTATTATTGCTAATTCTAGTTCATGTTCTCCATAAGCCCATGAGTCATAAGTCAGACTAGCATTAGATTGGCCAGAAAATGACATAATTTGTGTCTCAACAACCTGCCTATCTTTGTGTTCACCGAATAATCTCAACTCGAGATTAACGAAATCTTCTGTAGCCATCACAACAACTACTCTAATCGCGTCGATATCACCGTCTTGGTTAGTGTCTAAAGTATCATTTCTAAGGGCTACTAAAGTCAAACCAGCATCAGCAAGTGGGTCTTCAGCCGCTTCACCTTCCTGTGCTGTGACGTTACCGGAAAATTGTGGAACAAGAAGCGTGAGAGATAGTATTAAAACCATAAATGAAGCCTTGAAAGCCCTAGTTTTAAGCATCTAATTCACCTTCCTGATGGATTTGCTGTTCTGCTGGATTTAGATTTTCAGGCTGAGGAAGTGGTGGTAATTGGTCTAAAGGTATCATTCCATTATTAGCGAGATGTTCTTCTGTTAATGATTCAAAGTCTACAGGGTGCTTAGAGTCAAACAACTCTTCCTCACTCAGTTCCTCGTCAGATCTTGACATCTTCACCAGCATTGCTAATAGTGCGCCGACAATAAATCCGAGTCCGATTACCAGATATGTTAACCAAGATGCTGCTGGGTCTTCACCCAAAATTGCAATCGCTGCTTTGAGACCGCCGTAATCATCTGACCATCCATCACCGTTGGCATCGGGACACCCTTGCAAATCTCTGCTCGAATCTCCAACCTCGGTAGGACAATCATCCCTCATTGAACCTAGAGCGACATCACCAAATCCATCACCATCACTATCACGCCATTGTAATGCTTCATTAGGGAATGAATCTGCTAGACCAAAAGGATGGGCTAACCATGAATCAGTAGGGTCAGACCAACCATCGCCATCGGTATCACGACAACCGAGACGATCAAGTATCGACGTTCCCCTTAATTGGGGACAAGCATCTCCTTGGTTTCCGCTTATTGAGTCACCATATCCATCACCATCACTGTCGCGCCATTGAGTTGGTTCATGGATAAATGAGTCCCCTAGATCAGACCAACCATCGCCGTCGGTATCGATACATCCCCATCGGTCTCCGCCTTCTGCAGGTCCAACGGAAGTACCAGCATTATCTGGACAGACATCAGCGGTTGTTCCTTGAGGATTATCACCTCGCCCATCTCCGTCCTTGTCATGCCACTGTGTTGGGTCTTCAGGCCATGCATCTCCTGAACCACCTGGGCTTGCTAACCATGTCGAAGTTGAATCTGACCATCCGTCTAAATCAGTATCAGGGCAGCCCCATCTATCGAATGTTGATGAACCAATAGTAGTTCGGCAACCATCTCCTCTGAATGATTCTCGCCAGGTTTGACCATCGAAATATTCCATATTATCTCCAAAACCATCAGAGTCGGTGTCATGCCATTGACTTCTTTCATCAGGGAAGGCGTCGGCAAATCCATCAGGGTGAGCAATCCAGTCGTCGGTTGGATTCGAATAACCATCCATGTCCACATCGCGGCAGCCTAATCTGTCGAACATAGAAATCCAACCAGATTCAACTTCCTCAGGAGTTGAAAATACACATACATCTCCTTCAAAACCAAGAATATTGTCGCCATATCCATCGCCATCCGTATCTCTGTACTGTGATGGTACTAGTGGGAAATCATCTATTTGAGTTGCCCCGTATGTTTGGTTATCACCCCAACCATCTTTGTCTGTATCTCTCCATTGAGTCGGATTATCTGGGAAATCATCTATGAATAATGCTCCGAAGGTTTGGTTATCACCCCAACCGTCATGATCTCTGTCGGTCCACTGAGACGGTTCTGTCGGGAAAGCGTCCGAACCATTTACCACAGTCCAATTTAAATCACCATCAGAAAAACTATCGCCGTCAGAATCAGTACAACCGAACCTGTCTGAATATGATGTACCAGTAATGAAAGGACAAGCGTCTGGGGTTGATGCATTAATCAACCATTGGCCAATCCCCCAAGCTTGATGAGTTTCATTCCACTCAGGGTTCTCCCAATTATCACCGTATCCATCTCCATCGGTATCAGTCCATTGGGTATTGTCATAAGGAAAAGCGTCGGCAAGACCGACTGGGTGAGCAAACCATTCCGTAATACCATCTAGTCCACCAGGGTCGGCATCGGAATATCCATCACCATCATTATCTAGGCACCCATATCTATCCAGAGTAGAGTAACCCCTTTTGTAAGGGCAGAAATCTCCTTGAAAACCATCGACATTGTCGCCAAATCCGTCGTTGTCCGTATCCTGCCACTGTGTCGGCTCATTTTCAAAAGCATCGGCCCCGTTATTCGTACTCCATCCAGTTTCGGAATTGGAATAACCGTCAGAATCTGTGTCGATGCATCCTTTGCGATCATAAATTGACGTCCCTGGAACTGTATCACAATCATCTTCAGAGTCAATAAAACCATCTTCGTCAGTATCTCTATCGCCTGAATCAATTGACGCCGTCAAAGTGTATTGTATAGCATCATTACACCAACTGTCTTTCCCCTTGACCTTGACATAAACCCAGTCTGCATTTGGCATAGTTTTACTCAGTGTTCCTGATGGGTTATCATCACTTAATGCCAATGAAGCTATTTGCGAACCTGATGAATCGTGAATGGAATAATCCCCTTCCCATCCATCACCAGGACACCACCAAGCAGGATTGGGGATACTTCCTGAAAATGAGATTTCAACAATGTCTCCTTTGTAGGCATATACTTTCCACCAGTCTGTTTGATCTCCGGGAGAACACTCATCGTCATAACATACATATCCGGATGCAGAAACTCCTTCAGTCAGAATACTAGCACTCTGAAGGGTGTCATCTGCTGAAACTGGCGGACTGAAACTAATCATTAACGCGGCCAAAGCCAGCACCATGAAACGCTTCGCGTCCATGGTGGCGTATTGGCATGTTACCTATCAAATACCCGCTTGACAATTTTGATGAATATATTGAATCGAAATTTAATAAAGTTGGGAAATTAAAGAAAATAAGCATAATAACTAATTTTTAACAATTGAATTGTATATTCTCTGGAAATCTTCAGAATTATGTTCATAGGTATATTTTGATAATACTCTTTCTCGGCCAGCCTTCGCCTTGTCGACTCTTTGGCCGGGTGAGTCTAGCATTCGACAAACTGATTTTGCTAAATCCTCACTGTCACCAGATTTGAAAAGATCTCCAACCGTATTGTCTACCATTTCCGTTAATGGTGCCTGGTCTACGGTCACTACAGGAGTTGCGCTTGCCAGTGATTCAAGTGGAATTAGTCCTTGTCCTTCATAATATGATGGATAAACCACTAAATCTGCTGAGCGAAAATGTTGGGCTAACTCATCAAAAGGCATACTGCTACGAATAAACAATGCATATTCAATTCCTAACTTTTTCGCATTCTTCAACAATCTTTTCTTCATGTGACCTCGGCCGACGATAACCAATCTGGCTCCTGGATGATTTTCGAGAATTTTGGGCATGGCTCTTAGCAATGTCATGTATCCTTTTCTAGCTACTAATCTGCCAACTGCTAAAATCATCGGAGTTTCTGTGTTAGGTTGGTGGCTTAATGCTAATTCGTCTCCACAATCATATGTTGTTCTAATCTTCTCATGGTTCAATTGTTCTTCTTCGTCATCTTGATTTGGTGGCCGAAAAACCTTGTGATCGCAACCCCATAATACGACATCACAATTGAAATCAGCTGCAGGTTGATACCAATTTTTGAATTCACTCAGTGTAGATTGCGAATTGGCAACAGAAATACTGGATTCTAAAATTCCCGCCCTTTCAAATTTTGAATAATACTTCGCAGTCAAGCGTATTGCTAGGTCATTTGGATTTCTCCAAGTCGCCGATTCATTGGCTTTAGAGGCTCGGATTACACCTTGCTTCTCGCCTAGCCATGAACCGTGTAAGGAAGAACAAATTGGAGCAATATTTTGCTCGATATACCTGAATTCTTTTCTGGAAAATGAGGCTAAAGGAAGGTGAATGTGTACTACATCTACCTTTTCGTTTCGATGTAAATTCTTCAAAGCCTTGAGGGAGTTTTTTGCATAGGAGCGGGTGAAAGCCATGGGTAGTTTCAACCACGGGACTTCAATAACAGAAACTCCTGATTGTTCAGGAGGTTTATCTCTGTGAGAACGTGTGATAACGCTAACTTTATTGCCGCATGCTGCTAGGTGCCCAGCCAAATGAAAAACTACTGAACCAATCCCTCCCCACCTGGGAGGATATTCTCCAGCAATCATTGCAATGTGCATTGTGCTGACGACAGGGGTTCAGCGTTTCAATGTCTCCATAATTGGAGTTATATTATTGAATTTTTAAGCCAATGCTTTCAATACTGTTCGCTTTTTCGGGAGTATATGGCCGATTTGTTACCGGTGACTGTTACAGTTATTCTACCTACAAGGAATGAGGAAGAAGCCATCATACCAACTGTTGAATCTATCCCTACCGGCTGGTGTAAAGATTTGGAGATAATGATTGTTGATGGAAACTCAACGGACAAAACTCGTGAACTGGCTCTGAAAAAAGGAATTCGAGTACACTTGGAGGACCGCAAGGGCTACGGAAGAGCGTATAGAACTGGTTTCGACGTCGCCAAGAATGATATCATCGTAACTATGGATGCAGATTGCACTTACCCTGCTGAATTGGTACCCAAATTGGTCAAGCGGCTCTTGGATGATGATTTGGACTTCATCACTTGTGACAGACTATCCTTGGCCGAGAGTGGTTCAATGTCGGGCCTACATGGCTTTGGTAACTGGGCATTGTCATTTACTGCGAGACTATTATTCGGATACGGAATAAAGGATTCACAATCAGGGATGTGGGTATTTAGAAAATCTATTTTTAACAACGACCAAATGAAACCGACAAATGATGGAATGCCATTGTCTGAAGAGATGAAAATCCTCGCTAGAAAACATCTTGGGAAAAATAAAGCGATTGAGATTTCAGTTCCATACCGTCCAAGAGTCGGTGACGCCGAAATACATACATGGGGAGACGGATGGAAAAACTTCAAATTCTTATTTGCTAAAAGATTCGGATTGAATAGAACAAAAACCCCTTGGGGCGGAAGAAATTCGAACCCTGATTCCATTAACAATGACTTACCAGAACAATGAGATTATTCTAATATCTGATCGATGTCGAATTGGTCTTGTTCATTTTGAACTTCCTGCGTTCCGTCAAATTCTTCGGCGATTGAAGTTGAAATAATTTTTGAACCAGTTTCTATCTTAGGTTTTTTACCAAATGAATACCATGATTCAAGGAGTTCAATTTCATCCAACCTTCTTCTTCGCCTCAAAGAGATTAATGTAATTGCAGTTATGAGAACAATGAGTCCGATTCCTCCGCCAATAAGTACCACTGAAGAACTGCTTTGCTCTAAGTCTACTACAGTGATGGTTCTGGAAACCTGATCGATATTAGCATCATCGCCAACACCGTCCTTGGCTATAATTTTCAAACTTGGCCGACCAGATTCATCGGGTCTGACCTTAATACTGCCTTTCCATCTACCGTCATTTTCGTCATAACTTAAGTTAAAATTCCAAATCTGTAATTTATGGGTCAAAGTCGCATAAACGTCTTGTGTAGTCCCATCTGCATCGACAAGAACGATACTTACTTCAAACAAAACCAATTCCCCAGTAATCATTTCATTGGTCGATAATTCCAAAGATTGTTCATCGAACTCTGGGTCTGTATTCTCAATCGTGATTCTAACCTGTTCAATATTCTGATAGCCTTGACTATCTCTGATGATTAGTTTGATGTCATAATCACCTGGTGCAAGAGATATTTTTTCTAGGCTCAAAGACAAAGATTGGACTGGGTCAGAACTTCCCACAGGAATAACCTGCCACTCTCTAAACGTAATGTCATTATCCGCATCATAGGAGTCTTCCTCTAGAATTATCTCTTCTCCACCGGCAAATGATTGGAGATTAAGAGGCGTGACAATGTTCGCATTTGGTTTGGAAGTATCTACTACCAGAGTGATGAATTTAGAACTAGATTTTCCTGTTTCATCGGTCAATTCAATCTCAATTGAATGTACTCCAGATGGAAGCTGGGATATATGGGTTTGAGAGGTGGATACCGAATCTAATAATGGTTCATTAAGCATGTCACTTCTAACCGTCATTGTAAAACTATCTCCATCATAATCAACGGAATTGACCGCATTCCAAAATATGTAATCCGAGGAATTGTAGGTCTTTCCATCAATAGGGGTTGCGAGTTCCAAAACAGGAGCAGAAGGTTCTACTTGAACCGTAATTGATGACTCCACTGGTTCGTGAATTCCATCATCCAAAGATAATGTCAAAACGTGTGTACCGGCAGAAAGTCTTCCATCGAAACTTAGCCAGTCTTTGTCTTGAGGAATTAGACGACCATCTAAATCGCTAGTCCAAGATACAATAAGATATTCGGAACCGAAGTATGGTTCAACACCTGCGCAGTGCCAATAACCGGTGGCGGGAAATGTGCCACATTCTGCGTCATAATCACCCGAACCATTCGCTGAAAAATGAATTAATTCAGAAGAGTCATATGTCTGTGATGCTACTGGGTTAGAAATAATTGACCTAGGATAAGAATTCTCAACATCTAATTGAATCGAAGAGACTTTGGTTACATTGAGGTGTTCTAGTCGGTCATCAGTAACGCGCATTTCGATATTGTGAAAACCTCTCGATAGGTGGCCTTGCCAAACCTTTCCTGACTCTTGGTCTGACCATTGCAAAACCCCGTCAAGACTAGACCAAAACTCAATTTCAAGAGAATCTCCTTCGGGGTCAATTGTTGCGGTACCGTCTAAAGTAACAACACTCTCACTGTAATTTGAATCTCTAGAAACTGTAAATAACGGACTTGGGATTTCGTTGTATAATTCTACATCAAACTCCCACTCTACTGGAGAGTTAACACCATCATCCAGCCAAATCGATAGGGAAAAGTAGTCAGATGGCGGAATAGGATTGTTCGGGCTAGCAGTTAGTGGGAAGGTATAATTGAAAATGTAGGGACAAATTTGGGTAGTATCTTGGGGGTATTGGAGGCCATAAGAAGTTGTGAACCAGCAATAAAGGGCATCTCCCTCAGGATCAAAAGAACCGTTTAGATTAATTTCTAGAGTACCAGTTCTTGGAATGTTAAGAATATTCCATTGGTCCAAACCTGGTTCAAAAGAAGCGACTAAAATAGGCCTCTGATTGACCAGTTCGATAACTCTACTCTGTTGCACGCAATGTCCGGCGTCATCACAAACTTTCGCGTTAATAGTGTGTATCCCATCGCTCAACAGATGTGAAGAACCAACCTCATTAACACTAAAATTCGATTCAGTAGACAAAATTCCGTCTATCGATGATGTCCACTCCCAAGTCAAGGGGTCATCGTCTAAATCCCACGAACTACTGGCGTTGAAAACTACAACCGACGCGCTAGGGAATATTTCTTGGTCAGCTGGTGTATCCCAGTTCAGGAATGGTGGTTGATTTCCGAGAGGGAGTTGACAGTAAACTATACGATTTTGATCTAATATCACTGAACTACTGTTTGAAATTCCGTCGTAGTTACAGGTAACCGTTGCGGTGGTTTCAGAAGAGGGGCCTGATTGAGTCCAGCGCTGGCCTATGAAATTTGGAAATGATATGAAACCAATATCACTAGTTGGTTCCTGAGCTGGCAATTCATACTGGTCGAACGATAAGTCAACAATGGATTGTGGGACACCATTTGAATTATTATTTATTACCCAAACCTCAACATTCCAAGCCAGATCAATTTTTGCAGAGGGAGCAATTACGGCATTTGAAAAATCTACTTGACTAGGTTGATGTAGACGTAGTGTAGACAAAGCATCTAGATTTAGAACTGCTGAAGAAGTCAAATCAACCAGCCCAGACCAATTTACATCACTATTCTGGAACAGTAATGAGCCTGTGCATTCCGGTGTTATCGAGTTGTCAAAACCGTTTAACTCAGTATGGTCGCTGAGGATTAGGCATGAAGACCCTGAGAATTGAACTCTGCTCATGCTTGAATTAAAATTTCCATTATTGTCTGCATTCCAAAACAAACCAGAGTGGTTTCCGTTCATAATTACTAAATCAATATTCGCAGCCGCTCTATTAATTTCGAGAGCAGGTCCTAAATCAGAGCCAGTTCTCTCTGTGTTAATCACTACATTGTGGAGATTGAGTCTACCGCCTTGTTGCGCTAAAGTCAAGCCACCATTATCGATAGAAAGAGGAGCATGTGATGGATTATTATCTTCTAATTCGATATGGTTTAACCATAAGTCGACTGAATCCTTAACCAAAATGCCAGAACCTAAGGATGATTTTACAGTACAGAAATTACACGTAATATCTCCTGAATTTGATTCTAAGTCATTTGATTTTTCAAAGTATAATCCCGCTTTTTCACTATCCAATGAACCCATAACCCCATTGCCTAGTGCGGTAAGGTTGGACAGTGTAACGTAACGAGAGTCAAAAATGTGTGCGCCCGAAAATCCATTATCGCTAAAATGTAAATCGTCGATAATCAAAGTTGATGAATCGATATACAATCCCTGCTTTGAGTTATTGTGCAAGAACCAATCACTACCCCTCATAGAGCCACCAGATGAAGAGTGAATCGCTGGACCAACCGAGCCTGAAATTTCCAATCCGTCGAAATTTGGCGCAAAAAATGACGAACTGATTGCGATACCTGCTTCGTGGGCTCCTTGACCGGGGTCTCCCGAATTTTTCACCTGCAAGTTTCTAAAGGTAGTAGTAGAATCAACTAAGAATAATCTAACTCCAACTGTAGTTGAATCCTCAACCGATGTATTTTCAAACCATGCTCCGGTAGCATTCACTTCAATTGCTGCGTAACCGATATTCGCCGTTTTAGCACCACTTCCACCAGTTCCACGCACGATAGTATTGGTAAAATCTGCGGTTTCATAATTAGTATAATTAGTATGATTTGCCTTGTCAAGATAGATGCCTCTGTACATAGAATTTGAAACCACACAGTCTCTAACTACAGCCCTGGTAAAGGAGCCATCATCAATATGGCGGACTAAAACGCCATAATCGGCTTTATCAACACTAAGATTGGTTATCAGCGGTTGGCTATCCTCAACCCAAACACCTGCAGACAATGCATTGCCACCTTCTGAAGTCACGTTATCAATCACAATATCCCTGAAAATACCGCCAGAAGAGCCCCATAGATTCAACCCTCTAAGTCTCAAATCTGTCATATATGCTCCTTCCACAATAGGGGTGGAGCCTGTACCTACTGAAACTCCCAGACCGTATCGCCAATCGGAATAACTAACCTCGCGTCCTGCTTGATCGATGTATAAATCGTGAATTATCGGGGCCGAATTAGAAAATAAATCGATTCCAACCCTTGAAGGATTGATAATGGTAATGTTATTTATCCTCGGGTTTGAACCGTAAGTCGTTATTCCGTACACTGAATCTTCAATAGTAATGTTGTCCATCAATGAGCCTCTACCATTTGAACTATAGTTGAATTGTAATCCATTGTGTAAACCCGTTGATGATTGGGTGAAAACTACTGGACAATTTGTTGTACCTTGTGCGGTAATTCTGCCTTCGACATAAATCCGAATACTTGGAGACATCTTTACTACTGTACACGGAGAAATCACTAATTCGTCTGTAACATTTATTGTAAATGATGATGAAAGTTCAACAACACCGCTCCATGAAATTTGAGAACGACCAATAGCATTCGAATAAGTGTCTGAATCAATTTCTACGTAATCATTATTCTCTATAACGGTAGAAAATGGCATGGCTAAAAGTATGGAAAGAACTGCAAAAATTATGATTTGCGAGTATTTCCCACCCTGCATAAACATGGTTAAGCGTGTGATACACTTCAAAGATTCGTATACTTGAACAATTTTTCTAACATATCATTCAGTAAGTGATAATAATTGAATCCATGTGGACGAAGTATGCCCGAAGCATTTGTGCTTTTCAAGACCCTTCCTTCTCAAGAAAGGAATGTATACCTCGCCCTCACTAATCATAAATCAGTTTCAGAAGTTCATGCATTGTATGGTGAATATGACCTAATCGTGAGAATAAGTGCTAAAGATTCCGCTACTCTTTCAGGAATGTTGATGACAGAGTTTAGACAGATTGAGGGTATTAAAGACACTCAAACAATGATTGCAGTAGATTACTGAGGTGAAGAGATGGCTATTGGATTTGTATTGATAACAACTAAACCTGGGCAAGAAAAAATGGTAAGAGATAAACTTGAAAAAATTGAATATGTCACCTCAGGATGGATGCTCTTTGGCGAGTATGATTTAATCGCCAGAGTTCAAGCGGATGATGAATTTCAATTGACTCGATGCATCGTCGAAGATATTCGCCCCATGGAAGGTATTGCTGATACTAAAACCCTAATTGGTGCTGAACTTTAAATCAATGAGTGCAATCTTTTCTCCAAGGTTTTTGCAGCCCTAGTACAACCTGCAGTCTTGTGAATAGCGATTGATTCTCTGAGGCAGGTCAGCTTTTCTGTTGGGAACATATATGATTTACACAACCACCATCTTGCAACATAACGATAGTATGTGTCAGACTTAAAATCGTCATTTGGTGCTTGAATTAACGCGAATTGATCTCGTGCTATGTTTAGATCGATGGGAATTAATGCCTCGACCAAATTAAGTCTAATAGAATCTGAGTATATCTGGTTAGATTGTGATACTACTGCATTATCGATAAAATCAACGGTTTTTTGAATTGAAACATCACTATTCTTCAAACGGTAGATTTGTTGTTTTGAACGCAAGATTAGCATCAATGATTCTGCTTCTAATCCTAGTTCCCCAACCGATAAAGATAATTTTTCAGCTGCTTCCAAATCACCGTCAAGCAGTGCTAAAGAATGTTGGATGATGGTAATTGCAATCACCGCTGCTGATTTTGCCTCCGGATTAATCATGTTAATTTCGATGCTGGACAGGTATTTCTTAACATCAATAACCAATTTATCATCGATTTGGTAGTCAAATATTCGATCATCAATTCTTCTAGATGCTGCGGAAATTGCCAATTTATTTACAGTATGCGGGTCTTTGTCATCTAAACTTTGTAAGAAAATACGCTCCGCATCTTCAGTCCTGCCCTCGAAATAGGCTAATTGTAAATTAAGTTCAAGTTTTCTTTCCTCATCGACTTTATCGAGATGAAATTTTAGATTGGGTAGTTCACATCTCTGGGCTGCAACCTTAGCAGCAAAATAATGTAAATCACTGCTTTCTGGCTTCTGCTCCAAGGCTTGTTCAATTAGCACTGCTAGAAAATTCGATTTATCTGATGATATACTATTTAGATGGCCTTCAATTAACTGTTCCATATTCAAGTGAGAGCTGGAAATTTGGTGGAAAAGAAGAATCATATCTTCTTCTAAATTACGAGAAATACTCTGCCAATGTTCTGATAATTTTTGATGTAATTGCTGTTGTTGTGTTGAATCAAGAAATGAACGTCTTACATTTCTAATCAAATGCTGAACCTCGACATTGAGATTATTAGAACTCCATCTCAATAGAGCCTGCTCGTCGAAAATACCGATACAGTCAGAAACCAACGAGTTATTTGAGATAATTGGAATCGGTTCTAAAGAAAGTAAATTCAACGAGTCTTTTTGTTGGTTATTCAAATTCAACAAAACCGTATCCTCCACATATCTTTGCACATTAACGGATTGTTCGGGCAACTCAAATTCGGGTTGATACAACTGGAGAGCAAGTGGATGGCCTCCTAACCTTTTCGAAATCGATTTTCGCTCCGCTAAATTTCTATCTTCACCAAGTAATTGCGCGCCAAATTCATCCTCTAATGGAGAAATCTGAATTTTTCCTAATGCTGAAAAAGGAGTCATTGGCTCCCTTCCGATTAAAATCAGCCTTGTTTTCGACTGATTAACCATTCTTTCGGTTAATTCTTCAAATGGCGCTATATGCCTTTGTGAAATTAAGTGCATATCATCAATTATCAAAACTTCATTTGCATTTTTTTGACAGATTTTATCTTGCAATGCAGCACTATCCTTTGGTAGTGGGTCGAGTAATTGCCATTGCTTACAGATATCATAAAGATCACTAAACTCATTGGCATTAGCCCATCTGATTGTTTTGCCTTGCTCAATTAATTGATTCGTTAATTCACAGACTACTGTAGTCTTACCTATACCAGGTAAACCGCAAACTATCAATGAAGATTCGTCGATATTTGCGATTAGGGAATCTAATAAATCGTCTCTACCAATTATTTCACTCGATGTTGGATGATTGCCTATCAATCTACCTAGAGACTTTTTTTTACTTGAAACTAGATTATTTCCCGAAATAAATTGTCTACCTTTATCCGTTATATGAAATACTTGCCGCTTTCTGGTTCCACCGCCAACTACATGGGCTTGCCTTTTGAAAACCATTTCTGATTGTTGTAGCTTTTTCAGCGGGACGTTTAGTGCGGAACGCACGACCCCCAAACCATCTGCTATTCCGGGGAGAGATATTTCTCTAGTAACATCCCACGATTTTTCTAAATCCGAGGAGTACTTACAAAGCCATGAAAGAATCCTTTTCTGTGATGATGAAATCATGGCTAACACCTATGGGAATAACTTCGCCCTTTCAAATAATACTAAGTTTTGTTTATTGAAAAAGTAATAGTTGTCCTTTTGTGTATCGCCGATAACGCAGAGGTATGCCGGTGGTCTATGACGCTAAGTCATTTCCAAAAAAAGCCGGTGTATATTTATTCAAAACCGAGCAAGGTAGAGTTTTGTATGTCGGTAAAGCAACTAGAATAAATGAAAGAGTTAGGTCTTATTTCTCGTCAAACCCGGACCGAAAAATGATTACTGAACTAGTCGCTAAATCTGATAAGATAGAATATATCATAACAACATCGCCTAAAGAAGCATTAATTCTTGAAAGGCAATTGATTAAAGAGCACAAACCTAGATTTAATTCTAGACTAAAAGATGACAAGTCTTATCCTTACATAATTTTGACCGACGAGGAATTTCCAAGAATAATGTATACTAGGCACCCGCCAAAAAGTATACAGAAATGGGGCCCATTCCCTAATGCCAATGCTGCTAAGCAAGTTATGCAATTGCTGAGAAAACAACTGGGAATAAGAGATAAAGATTGCAGAGGCAAAGATGGATGCTTAGCGATGCACATCGGGTTGTGCAGAGGACCATGTTTAGATCCTGACGGATATGAAACAATTGTGAATGTAGTAACCGAAGTGCTGAATGGTAAAGCGGGAACACTAATAGAGAATCTAACAGAAAAAATGGACCAATTTTCTGCTGATTTAGAATATGAAAAGGCTGCTAAACAACGAGATTTAATTCGTGCTGTTAGAATCACAACCAGTCAGCATGTAGTTTCAAGCAAAGTTTACCGAGATTGTGATGCCATAGGTATCGCTTCTAAAGGTGATTTGGCCGCTATTGTGGTTCTACACGCCGATGAAGGGGTAGTAAAAGGGCAAGAGGCATGGCCAATCATCTATCGGGGAGATATCGGTGAAACGGTTTCAATGTTCATATCATCGCATTACCAAAATCGATGTCCTCCTAGACTGTTATTGACTCCGACTCCACTTTTCGATGGGGCAAAAGAATGGTTGGATGGGCGTAGGCAATCACAGGTCGAAGTTAGAACTCCGTCTCGCGGTGATTTGGTGACATTGCAAAATTTGGCAAATCAAAATGCAGAAGCACAGTTATCAAAATTCATTGATAAGGCAAGCGGTTCACTTGAACAAAGAGCGGCTAATGATGGGGCTGAAGTACTTGGTATGGCAAAATTAAATCATATCGTATGCTTTGACATGGCCCAGTTAATCGGGGAAAATAGAGTTGGAGCAAGCGTTTCTTTCCGAAATGGAAGACCGGAGAAAAAAGAATATCGACGATACACTGTAAAAGGTGAAGCAATTGACGATTTAAGGATGATGAGCGAAGTAGTAGAACGCTGGTTGAAACGCCAGGATGAGTGGCCAGATTTACTATTATTGGACGGAGGTGAAACACACCTAAGTGCAATTTATCGAGTACTAAAAGAAAATAATCTGCACGAAGAAATTAATCTAGCATCAATTGCCAAGAGAGAAGAAACCATTTTCCGAGTAGACAAAGAACCAATTATTCTAGACCGTAAAGGCAGAGTCTTAGTTCATGCTAGAGATGAAGCACACAGGTTTGTAAACACGTTTCATCGAAAACAAAGGAATCGAAACAAAATCAATGACCCACTACAGGAGGTACTAGGCCTAGGCGCTAAAAAAATGCAGACATTATTACGCCACTTTGGAGGTAGAAAAGGCGTAGAGCACGCAAGTATCAAAGATTTACAAACAGTCCCCGGCATAGGGAATTCTTTAGCTGAAAGGATTTTTCAATCGATTAACCCGTGATGATTTTTCTTACTCATTTTTGAAATCTTTGAATTGCTCTAATTCACCATGCATTCCGCTACTATGGAATCCCTGCAAATCTGAGAATTCATTATCACCAATCCCAACCTTGCTGGCTTGTGAGGCTTTAATTTGTCTCCTCTCCTTCTTCTTCCTTCGCTTGCGGATTCTTCTTCTAATCATTAAGAAGAATAGTAACACGACAAATGTAGGATAAACCCAAAACTGAGTTATCAGATAAATCCATGATACTTCAATTCTAAAGGTAATGGTATCTTCAAACTCCCCATTAGGTACCGTGTAAGTGATTTTTTGACGTCCATCGATTTCCTTGATTTCTAAATTACCAGAAGTTGAGGTTGCATCCTTGAGAGTTATTCCTCTAGGTAGAGTGATAGACATAGGGCCACTTATCTTTGCCTCGAATTCTTCATTTACCGAAGTATTACCGGAGAAAGTATAACTCAATTCGCCTTGTTCTGGTTCTGGATAAGTAAGACCTTGCCCTGAAACTAGACCATTAGACAGACTCGAACCCATTGCTTCTGCTACATTGACCATCGGATTGAGGAAATAACTTCTCATAGCATTAGCCAAGAAGGAAACCTCGAGACTGTCCATTTCACCATTAATCATTTCACCAATGTTACCATCAATGTCAAGTTTAAACTCAACTTCTGGGATCTTAACACTCAAAGTAATAGGCTCATCATCTCCAATTGTCATATCTGGAGAGCCCAAACCATCGACTGAAGTCTTAATTTTGAATCCACTCAAGTCAACTTCTGTAAAGGGTGAATCTTCCTGTTCAGGAATCTTTTCGCCAGTTTGATGAATTAAATCAGTCAAGACATCGCCAATGTTTTTGGAAAAATCGGTAAGTCCTTGCTCAGTGAAACTGAATGACAAATCTTCATCGCATACTTCCAAATCTTGGTCGTCGCTACAGATGCTATCAGGTCCATCAAACTCGTGAGGTTCCGCCATTCGACTAGCGATATCAAGACCCAATCTAATTAAATCAGAGGGGAGAGCTTCCATGTGGACTTTAGTTGAACCTGTTTGGTCTAATCTGTCGAGCGGAACTGTAATTCTATGAATTGAAACTTCTGCTTCTAAGGCAAAATCTAGGGAAACTGATTGACTCCATTCATTTATTCTTAACGCTGAAACATCGAAATCAATCGAACTAGTAATACAAGTTCGTTCTAAAGTCGTACAAACTACTTGGCCATCTGAATTCTTAATTTCGTTTCTCCAATCATAAGGATTGGTACCCGCAAAGGAAATTTCAGAATCTGAATTATTTTCTAAACTATGTGTCAAAGTAATACTATTTTCTCCACCCATAGTTCTAACCCAAGCTGGAAGTACAATCTCCAAAGTCAATTCAGCGGGCGGTAAATTTGGAGGAATAATATCGGCAAGATATTCAGAAGATAATGCAGTTTCAATAGACAGACCACTATTTAGTACACTTCTGAAATCGTTTTCAGTAATCACATCAAGGAACTTTGCGATATTATCATCTCCATTATTTTCTTTCAGGATATCGATTAATCGCATCGAGAATGGTTGGCTTGTAGTCCTAAGGAAAACTGGGTATTCTTCAGTCATGGCAGAAGGCCCTTCTAAGCAGTAGTGAATATCGAATCCGGGACTCGATGTTTCAGTACAACCTGTCGAATGTGAATAATTTAGACCTCCTGGAGTATCTAATCCGTCTAATAAAGCATCTGAAACCCAATACATTTCATTCATCTGAATCTGTTCGATGCCACCAACTGTTGAAGAAATCCCATCAGCGATTGATTCCACGGGGAACTGGGAAGTGAATTCTGTCAAATCAACTAATCCATTGTGATAAGCAAGCCTTATACCATCAGATGTTACTACCGGAAGTGTAGCTTTTTCAGTAACACTGAGTAAAGAAATATTCCATTCATTCATGATTGACTCGTCTAAGTAAGCCATTTCTATGACAAAATCTAAAGATGCTGCAGATTCATCAGTTAAGTCTAACTTAATACTCAGATCAATCGCTTTGCTTGAATTATCTATACTAACTGTATTAGTTGAGGTTCTATTCTGATTAACAATTGTTACAGAAATCGGTGATTCAAGATTACTGGCCCCAACCGGCGCACCTCTGTAGTCAACATCCCATTCACCAGCAAAATAGGATGGGGTTCCAAATCGTAATGAAATATCTCCGCTTGGATCAACTGCCTTGATATTGGCATAATTTGGTGGTGCAAATGAATAATTTCCTTGGTGCCCAGGAAGGGTTACTAGGGAGAAATCTGTGGTTATTTCAGCACCCATTACGAGCAAGCCTTGGTAGGTTCTCTCCAAATCAAAACTCGAACTAGAATTCAAATTAAATGCGCTTTCTGTGAGCGTAATATCTATCGATGAAGAAATACAGATGGGTGGGAAAAAGGCGTTATTCACAGTTTGGCCTTCAGAGGAATAAACCGAGTCATCACCTGGACTTGATGAACAAGGAATTGTTGACCCATCATTAGTTATTGAACTGACATAATCAGTAGATAGAATAGTGGTTTCTCCAAATCCAGATTCAAGAGAGGTCTCTAAAGCACTACTTACTTCTAAAATCAGTTTATTGCTTACATTCGTCCCCATTCCGGGTAACTGCTCGTCAAAATAATTTCTAATCAAATCAGCGGGAGCACCATCATCAGAATCTAATCCATCTGCGGCTAATGCTGCATCGATTGATGGACTTGATAGACCTAATGCGGACCTATCGAATTCATGAATTGCCCACGTTAAATCAAGGCGGATATTTGAGGTGTCTTGCAGTTTAAAATCATAAGTTCCGTTGACCCATGCTTGTTGGTCAGGAGTCTCATCATGAGCTGAATTATAATCATCACACGCACCACCAGTATTAGAGCAACTGGTCATTCCACTCGCACTTACAAAAGGTGCAAAAATTTGGATTAGAAGCACTGATTGTATAAGTAAAATCATCAATTTCGAACTTTTTTGACTTGTGATTTTGTTCACCGTCATGGTTGGCCTATGAGAGAGACATTCAAAGCAATTACCCTCGTGAGCGTTATATGAGCGAAATTGATGCCATTATTGAAAAAACAATGGTGATATTAACTCCTCTACATAAATCTGATGAGATAAAATCGATTTTGATTGATAGAAAAATATACCATCGCCAGTTTAAGCCAAGAAGGGTTTCAGATAGGCTAGCGTTGCCAGTTAAGAATAATTGTGAAACAGTATATGAAGAACTGTGCCAGTTATTTCCCGAACTGTCGAATGAACTGGAAATATCTGAAGAGAATCTTCAAAATAGTAAAATAAATCTGTCCCCCGCTGATTTGGTCAAGAAAAATATCACATTATGGTTACAAGAAAATAATTTCCAAGTACAAGCGTTATTGGATAAAATACCTCAAAAATGGGAATTATTAGGTAATCTTGTCTTACTGCCTTCGTCATCATTTATCGCAAAGGAATGGCAAACGGTCTTTGCACAATGCGATAAAAATCAGCTTGAAGATTTTTGGAAATCAATTTGCCAGGCACTAAAAGTTGAAAGATTAGGGCGGCAGCAATCAATATCAGATGATATATTCAGGACTTCACAAGTTGAATTATTATTTGGAAACGAAGGCTGGGTGGAACTAATTGACCATGGAGTCCATTTCGGATTTGACGCTACAAATGTTATGTATTCTTCAGGAAATGTTACTGAAAGACATCGAATAGGGAATATCGACATGGACCAAGAAATAATTGTAGATGCTTTTGCAGGTATTGGATACTATTCTTTGCCAATGCTAGTTAGGAGTAAAGCAAAACATGTACACGCATGTGAAATAAATCCCAATTCAATTAAAGCACTGAAATGGGGGGCTAAAAAGAATGGTGTTGAAGACCGAATTACCATTCATGAAGGAGACAATAAACTAAGTCTACCTAAACTTGAAGGCATCGCAGATAGATGCCATTTAGGCTTGCTACCTTCCTCTGAAAGTGTTTGGTTTGAAGCACTTAAATGTCTTAAATTTGAAGGCGGTTGGCTACATATACACATGAATGTCCCCGAAGAAATGATAGATTCATGGTCTCAAGAAACCATTGCAAAATTAAAAATCATGTCAAAAGAAGTAAACAAAAACTGGGGATTATCAATTTCTAATTTAGAGAAAGTGAAATGGTATGCACCCTATATTAGACACGTGGTTCTAGATGTTGAAATTAAATGATTCATTCAAAAGAACCCGGTGGAGGAGGGCCTGCAGGCTTATGCTTGGAGATTTCTTCGTCTACGCTTGTTAACATATTAGTATCATCATTCAATTGCCAATTCTGACTATCCGCACTATCAGATTTCTTTTTAGATACGTAAACGATAATTGAAATTATACCGCACAGCATAATTATTCTCAAAATTAAATCAAACCATGAATCCATATTTTCATTATCGGGGAATGGATCATAATAATTTGCAATTCCATCTCCATCATCATCATACTTAGCCTTAGAATCTTTAGGAAATAAATCAGCATTATCACCTAAACCGTCACTGTCAGAATCATTCCATTCAGAGCGGTCGTCTGGGAAAGCATCTGAATTATCACCGACTCCATCGACATCTCTGTCAAAACATTCAGATGGGTCAAGTGGCCAAACATCGATGTTATCACCACAACCATCATTATCAGAATCCAACCACTCCGTTGAGTCATTAGGGAACATGTCAGAATTATCTCCGACAGTATCCCCATCGGTGTCATTCCATTCGGAAGGATCGCTAGGAAAATAATCCCTATTATCGCCATACGAATCATTGTCTAAATCAGCCCAATCTGTCGGGTCTTTTGGAAATAGGTCAGCGTTATCGCCAACCCCATCACCGTCAAAGTCCGACCAATCATCCGGGTCGTTTGGGAATAAATCGGTTTCATCCGAATAACCATCTCCATCACGGTCAGGGCAACCTAGTGGCAAATACGAGTATCCTAGAACTTCAGGGCAGAAATCTCTGTTATCTCCAAATCCATCACCATCACTGTCTAGCCATTCAGTAAAATCTTCTGGGAATGCATCTGAATTATCACCATACCCGTCATTGTCGGAATCTAAACATTCTGAAGGATCTGAAGGGAAGTCATCTGAATTATCGCCACAACCATCATTATCACTGTCATACCACTCAAGCGGGTCTAAAGGGAATTTATCTACGCCATCAATAAATCCATCATCGTCAGTATCCTCATCAAGAGGGTCACTTCCTATGGCATCCTCGTCGAGATTTGGTAATAGATCACCATCCATATCCAAGTCCTCAGAATCTCTACATCCGTCTAAATCATAGTCAAAAGTATGGTTGCCAATCATGCCTTTAGGGCAATTATCATCTACATCAAGAACATAATCATTATCATCGTCAAGGTCGATGTCATCCGTACATCCATCCGAGTCATGGTCATTCAATAATTCACTGAATGGACAAGGGTCAATGGCATCATTCAATCCATCTTCATCACTATCTCTTTGTTCAGCGGAGCAACCATCTACATCGACTGCAGAATTTATCGAAGTTGATGGGCAATCATCATTCCCATTGACAACTCCATCTTGGTCATCGTCCAATTGTTCCCAAGAGCATCCGGCTAAATCAACTGCCTTACCCTGCTCAGTCCACGGACATAAATCATAATTGTCTACAACTCCATCACCGTCGGTTTCAGGATTTCCAATAGATTGGATGGCAAAGTACGAGATGAATTTGTGCATCACTCTAGTCGGATGGGCTTTGTCAAAGAAGAGATACTCATCCGGATTGGACACCAGAGTCGAAGAACTATCACAAATTGGCAGAGGAAGTAGGGTTCCTGAATCCGAGCACGCCGACTCTTGTGTATTTGTTATACCCAATGCAAGGCTATTATCAACAATATCATTGAATAGTGACCAGGCATCTATGAAGTGTATTACTAAATTCAATTCAACCGAGATATTATTGATTAGTGACAATAATTTTTGGTTGTAGGAAACAACTTCGGCGGCAATTGTATTTTGCTGATTTTGGGTTCGACTAAGTATCTCCGGAGTCTTTTCCAGCGGAGGTAAATTAGGCATTATGAATTCGGTTGCTCCTGCACCAGCTAACTGCCGTATATGTGACTCCATATTTGTTACAATAGTATCCGAATTAGCAGTTCCATAAAGGAAATCATTTCCACCCGCCCACAAACTTACAACATTATTTGTGGGAATTGAGGATTGAACGTTGGCGAGATAATTTGAGATTTGGGTTCCTACATTGGGGAGAAGTAAATATGAAAATCCTGCACCGGTTTGCGAACCACCAAAAGCCCGATTATCACCAGGCTGAGTACCTGAACCGATAGTGGTAGTCAAACCATATGATTGGGAAACATACTCAATCCAAACTTGACCGTTAGAAAATCGGCCTTGCCAGTATGGTGGCACATCTGGAACATTTAAAATCGAATTTTTGGCATTGCCCATATCACTCAAAGAATCTCCGAATACGAGTAAATTATTTTTCTGGGCCATGATAGAATTTTGAAAAACCATAAAAGAATATTCGCCGTTTCCGATTAGTGAATTTGAAGAATCAATAATTTCGATTGAAAAAAAGTAAAAATTTTCACCGCTAAAAAAATGCTTCAAATGGATATTAAATTGTGTCAATGTTCCCGATGCTTGGAAGATATAAGTGCCGTTTAAAACCTCGATATCATTGTAATCTTTTACCTGCCAATTCGCCGATAAGTCTACACCGAACGGTGCGTTAGATAGTTTAACACTTACCGAAACAGTCTCATTGGAAAGCCAGTCATATTTTTGCGTGCTTATCTCTACATTTGGTGAACTGCGTTGGGCACCAATTGTAGGCATTAAAATCTGAAACAAAAGTAACAATATAACTGTCATTGCCACCTTTCGCATAGTTTGGCTAAACTATCTAACTTGAAAGCACTTTTTATAAAAACAGCTCAATCAGAATCATCTTTGAAAATAACAACATCCGTTTGCTTATCAAAAGGATCTTCTCCTTCCTCGAATAGTACAGCGTCTAAGACTAATTCTGATTCCTCATCAAGGGTTTTAGGCGGATCTATTTGAGTGATGTAAATCAATAAGCCAAAGATTAGTATCGCTGAGATGAAAGTCAACGAGATGAATACTCTAGTATCAAAATCGCTAATTGTGTTGTATGATTGTGAGTCAGAGTCACCTGAATTTATGTTACCATACGGATCTGAAACTCCAATCATTCTAATAGAATCGATGTGGACTTCACGGATTGGGCGACCTAAAAGGTCGGGTCCTGGATTCTGAACGCCTTGGTCGCTTGCAGGATTTGTGGCCGTTGGAGTACTTGCGATTTCTCTAACAAATGTCATCCCATCTCTGACAATCCCGAAAACAGCATAACCCCCGTCATCTCTGTTTTCTGGGTCCAATCCATGTTGATCAGTGTCTGTAATGTACCATTGAGAGTCAGCGGAATCTTCTTCAGCACCTCTAGCCATACCCATAGCACCGTCCACATGCGATAAATTTTCATCGTGTTCTAGAGGTATAGTTTCACCAGTTCCGCCACCACTACACTGCGGAGAAGTAATTGGATAAATGCCTTCAGTCTTACATTCTGGGTCACCAGATTGGATTACAAAATCGTCAACTACACGATGGAAAAAGATACCGTCATACAAACCAATTTCGATATGTTCGATGATATTGCTAGTAGTGATTGGAGCCCACTGTTCAAATAATTCAATAGTAATATTTCCCTTGTATTCCTCGGATGTTAGCGACCTATGATATGTTACCTCGATTAGTAAGATCGCATTTCCTTCAAAACTTTCCTTCATCGGAGTATCCTCTTCAATGGGGCCATCGGTCCATGTTTCTGGATCAATTCCGATTAACCTCCATTCCGGCTGTTGTTGTTGAGCTACACTAGTTTGAAGCAATGTGGACATGAGAAAAGTTAGGACAATTAATGTCAGCAACCGCCCTCGCATGACGCGCTGAGTAGTTTCACATCAATGAATTATGTGCAAGAAAGCGTCATCCTCATCACAGAGAAATGATTCGAATGCACATGGCAGACGATGACACGACTTCATTGGATGACATATTAGTCGCCGAAATTGTGTCTGCTAACACCTCTAGAAGAAGTCTAAACCTTTCTGCAGTATCGACAATCGCGGTCTCGGTGGTCTTTTTACTACTATCTGTTAGTTTCGGAGAGGCTATAGTTGGTGGAATGAATAACGAACTCGACGAGTATGAATGGTGGGAAACGCCTCTTCACTTGCGACATACTATGGAATTACCAATGGAAGGGACAAGAGCAAAACTTCCAGTTAATGGTACTTTCATTGCCACTGAATTTAGCGAACATTTCATTGATGTTGAGCTTCCTGCTAGTGAGCAAGAC
>CEWG01040475.1_pt1 | contig 32935 bp, 37 predicted proteins | sample 361411 | NCBI WGS metagenome assembly CEWG01 (sample SAMEA2622173, study PRJEB7988) | marine metagenome | biome: marine biome (ENVO:00000447); feature: surface water layer (ENVO:00002042); material: "saline water (ENVO:00002010), including plankton (ENVO:xxxxxxxx)" | depth 5 m | reverse complement strand
AGAGAGAAAATAAAGAAATTTTTAGGAGACAGACCTCGCAACACAGCAGAGATTCTGGAACATATTAACAGCACCATGAGACACGGTACCACTAGCCAACAACTAGGAAACGTTCTCTCTAAAGACAAAGACATTGTCAAGGTCGGATACATCAAGAGATCTGGTATTCTTTCAGGTGGCTACGACATCTGTGAATGGGCAACACGCACATGGGTTTCATCCAATTGCCCGGGCTGGGAAGAAGGGACTCCTATCATTATCGACCAAGAAGGTAATGTCACAACCGGCTCATCAAAACTCGATGGCGGATTTTAATTAATTTCCACCCGTCAGCATCAAGTGAAAGTGATGCAAACCTCTCTCCATAGTGGGGGAATATCTCCCGTTCGAATAATTACTAGACATCATGCCTTTTTGGCATGACTCAACCACGAATTGGTCCTCCAATTCTACCTTATCAAGGTCCGCCCCTGCACCTTGACCCAACAACTCTTCGTTACTGACAAATCCATAATACCTAACTTCTGTTTCATTCTCTGAAATAGGGTTAATTACATTCATAGAAAGTCCCCAAGGGTAAAAATTCAACATCAGGTTTGGATAAAGCCACCAGTAATAAGCTGCGACATTTTTGCCAAAGTCTGGATGTCCATCTGGTAACTCGAAACTGTTGACCCCGTCCTGAGCAATTCCTATCTGTAATACCCCGCCAGTGAAAAGTTCTGTCTCATATTGCCCATAATCGAGCGCTTTGTTCAAATCCTTGTGAACGAATGGAATATGAAATCCCTCTAGAAAATTATCAACATAAAGTATCCAATTTGCCTCGATAGTATACCTACGTTCCCTAGATGAATCATAAGTAAAATTTTCAATATCCATAAATGACATTCTATCTTGAACATATTCAAACCAGTTACAAGTTTCATCGGTTTGATTTATCAGAGTAAAAATCATATTTTTCCAAATATTGATGTCGAATTCCGAGAGGTCATCTTCCGCAGTGGGAAAATCTTCGACTTTCTCGAATTCTGGCATTTTCTTAAACTTGCCATCAAGAGAAAATGTTCTACCGTGATAGGGACAAACCAATGTTTTTTTGCAGTCTTCATCATCTATCAATAGCATTCCTCTGTGTGTGCAAACATTTGAGAAACAATGGAAGTTATCGGCTAGTTTTGAGATGATAATTTGCTCGTTGCCAATTTTTACTGGCTTAGCCGATCCATCTTCAAACTGAGAGATGTGTCCAATATATTGCCAGTGACTTCCAAACTTTGAAAATATTTGGTCAAACATTTTACTGTCAGTATAGTAATTTGAGGATAGTGTCCTGGCCTTTTTGATGTCAGGATCTATCTCCACCATGCACACCGGTGAAGGTTCTCTTTTTTGGAACTATTGAACTCCATTAAATATTGAAAGGGCTGTTTCGACCGAAGCCCCATCACAAATTATCGCGTGGCACGCAGCAGTCATTCTTACCGCTTCTTCGGTTTCCTTTTGATGGATATTCCTACCAGTGGCAGCACCTCTGCATCCACCAGTATTCATCTGCTCCCACAATCGTTGGAGGAATTGGTCTGGTGGTAATGAACCTCCACCAGAGCAAATTATTCCTGTTCTGCCAGATGCTTGGGAGGCAATGGCAAGGGATTCTGATTGAGTCATACCTTCCCAAGCAGTAGGGTAGTTTACTTTAGCAAAGTCAGCACCAATACAAGCAGCAACACCAGCCGCACCAGATATTAGTTGAGGATCTTTTTCATCACTTACAGCCTTACCTCGCGGGTACATCCAAACTACAGAAATCATGCCTAATTCATGGGCTTGTCGAATAAATTGCGCTGCTTCGGAAAGCATTTCATGTTCAAACTCACTACCAACGTAGATGGTGTAACCTATTCCAACGACATTTATTCCATTGTGAACTAAGGACATTACATCGTCCATATCCCACAATGCTTGTGAGATAGGATCGCGTTGACCCTTCTTAACTAAGTGTGATTTAGAGTTAAGTTTAACCAAATAAGGAATTTCAGGATAATCTCTTGCATAGTGGGAAATTAGTCCGAGTTGTCCCGCAAGAACGCCTATAGTTCCATCTTCATGACATCTTTGACCTATTTGGAATAAGTGCTCAGGGTCATTCGATGTTAACGGTATGGACTCATCGCCATCATAAAAATCATCATTCAAATGCTCAATTTTCTGGTCGCATGCAAATAGATTCATCTTTCCAGTGCCAGCAGTTGCCGCATCCATATTTTGAATGAATGTTCCTATCAACTCATCTGGGACATCGGCAGGAACATGGTATTTCGACATTTTATCACCTTAATTGATGGCTTAGTTTCCTGTGAAGTTAGCAACTCTCTTTTCGACATAAGCTGCAATTCCTTCTTTTGCATCGCTGCTGTTAAACAATGCAGCCTGTAATTCTCTCTCTAGTGCCAAGTGGTATTCGAATGGAATTTCCGGACCTGTTTGACAGGATCTCTTGATATTGCCAACCGCCTTGACAGCCTTGTTAGGTAGTGTGAATTGCGAACACCAGTCGAGAATATCCCTTCTGAAATCCTCTGGACTACCTTCCCAAATATGATTGATTAGATTACAGGAGTGAGCGTCTTCGAAAGACATAAGTTCACCAGTTACCATCATCTCAAGTGCCTTTGCCTTGCCAATTAATCTCGTCAAGCGCGCAGTACCTCCAGTTCCCGCCAGTACTCCGAGGTTAATTTCTGGAAGACCGACTTTACCGGAGTTCTTTCTGGCAATTCTGATATCTGCAGCCATAGCGATTTCTAAACCTCCACCGACAGCGTGCCCGTTGATAGCACAAATTACCAATTTAGCAGTTTGCTCCAGACGGGAAAGTGTTTCATTTGCGTGTAAGCAGAAATTATACTTGAATCCTGGACTAACGCTGTTCAACATTTGAATTGATGCTCCGGCAGAGAAGAATGAGGCTCCATTTCCGGTTAGTACAATACAGGTAACATCATCGTCGAACCTGGCCTTTACTATTGCCTCATCTATGTCACGCATCATACCGTGAGTGTAGGTGTTAGGGGAACGGTCGTTTGGTCCTTCAAGCGGTGCACCCGCAGAATCGGAAGTCAGCTCAATGACTGCAATTCCGTTATTTGTTACTCCGTAATTGACTAATTTATTAGCCATAGGCTCCAGTTTCAATCCATAAAGGTCGCTCATAGACTAAGCCAAAAGGAGATACATTAAGAACAAATCGCCCACTATTTCGAAGGAATTGAGGGGGAATCAGAATCTTCTTCAAATGAAGTCTTACCTCCTTTTCGCCTGATTAAATCCCATTGCTTAGCAATATCTTCTGCTGCTTTAGATTGTTCCCAATTATCACGCTTTTTAGCTTTCCTAAAAGGCATTCTCTTGACTCCTCTGCCCATAGATTTAGGGTCTTTTTTCAGCATGAAAGGAGTGACAAAATGGTAGAGTAACTTTTTCAAAGCAGTTGGCTGGAACAATTTACCAATCCAGACTAAACCATCACCACGTTTGTTTTGGTCTCTCATCCAATTATTGCACATCCTTTTGAACATTCGATCGCCTACCCTATTCATGAGCCAGCGGTTGGATACGCTAGTTCTGACGTAAGGCATTAGTTGCTTCCTGACCTCCACTTCATAGTCACATTCTCCAAGAATATCTTTAGCCGCGAGCACTCCAGACCAAACAGCCATCCTCATTCCAAAACCCCACATGAAATCTTGCAGCCCACCTGATTCACCGACATAGTAACGGCCATCTTGCTTGTAGTTACGGTTGATTGTGAAGTCACCTTTGCCTCCAACCCGTTTAATCGGTTTACGGTTCAAATTAGGGTAATTTCTTTCATACCAAGCGATTGTTTCGTTAAGAAATCTGTCGCTTTTTTTCTGTTTTCTCCAAAGACAGGTGCAAATTAGACCAATCCCATCGATTATTATCAAGTAAGAATATGCACCTGGTGCTAATTTATCATTCAATTGAAAACCTATATGATTGGGGTGATCTGTTTCAAAAATCTCGCCATATGCGACAGCTGAAGTCCCTTTAGGGCCGCAGGCAATGATCTGACAATTCTGTTCCTTAACTCTTGATTTATAATGAATTTTTACGCCCGCAGCAAGTGCTTGACGCTTTATCCCTTGATCAATAGAATGAGAGGATGTACCTCTTTCCACTATTCTGTAGGCAACTTTGGAAGATTTTGCTTGAGTAATTTCATCATCTGGATGAATCAAGTCAACTACATTAAACTCAGTTGCCTTGAACTCGTCAGTATCAAATCCCCATTCCTCCATCTGGTCGAAGAAATCGACTCCCATACTCCAATTCTCTAAGGCTTGGAAATCACCGTCAAATCGAGCGCCTGAATCATCCCTAATATCATGAACATGTACTTCTTTACCAGCCTTAGCAAGTATAGTCGCAGCCGCTAATCCTGAAAGCCCTGCCCCCATGATTTGAATCGGCTCCTCTCCGCCCATGGAAGTCGCAAGTGTGAGTGAGGTTTGAATTATGCGTTTCATTCGCACCAACATGGCCGGGCATGTTTTGATTGAAAATGCCCATGTAAATATTGACGCAGACGGCCTGAAAAACCGAATGAATCTCGATAATTGTGGCGCAGTTGTTTCTTTTTTAGGCATTACTAGATCAAAAAATGAAGATTCAAATGTAATTCAATTAGAATTTGATGCATGGCTGGAAAAACTTCCCGTCGTCCTTGACCAATTAGCCAACCAAGCAATTGAAAACTTTCAAGTTCTGAGTGTTGCAATGGCGCACAGAGTTGGGGTGGTGAAAGCCAACGAGGACATTGTGGCTATACATGTTGGTAGTGCTCACAGAAAATCTGCATTCAAAGCCTGCGAATGGTTAATCGATGAATTGAAAAAGCAAGCCCCTTTATGGAAAAAAGAAGTTACTGATGACGGTTTTACGTGGAAGTCTGGATTAGGTTAGGAGGTGTCTAAATGAACAAGAAAATTGACGCAATAGTAGATATCGGAAAAAAGATGAATGTCGACAGAAGAGCGACTGCCACAGGACTATTGAAACTCTCCAGTGATTCAGTAAACGCAATCAAGAACAACTTGGTAACTAAGGGTGATGTCCTACAGGCTTCAACAATTGCTGCTATTCAAGCGGTAAAAGAAACTCCAAGAATAATCCCCCATTGTCACCCGATTCCCCTTGAAGGTTGTAATGTTGAATGGTCATGGGAACAAAATAACTTACGCTGCACTGTAACTGTATCTGCTAATTATAAGACTGGTATTGAGATGGAAGCACTGACTGGCGTAAGTGCTGGCCTTCTCTGCGCACTTGACATGGTCAAGTCCTTAGAAAAAGATAGTGACGGACAATATCCTGAAACCCTAATTTCTCAAATTAGGGTTGTTGAAAAATTCAAATCACAATAAGGACTTGACCGCTTCATTGATGGAATAGACGCGTCAGCATAAGACCATGGGAAGCGTTTCCGACCTAGCCGCTCATTTCTTAGAAGCTGTAGACCAAGCGGCAATTGCCAGTGCAAAATGGCGAGGTAAAGGCGATAAAATGGCTGCTGATGCTGCCGCTGTAGAAGCCATGAGACTAACATTTGACAATGTGCCATTTGACGGAAGAGTGGCAATTGGCGAAGGAGAAAGAGATGAAGCACCTATGTTGTATATCGGAGAACAACTTGGGTGTGAAATTGGTAATCCCAATGTTGCCGCAATAGACATAGCAGTAGACCCCTTGGAGTGTACTAATAATTGTGCAGATAATCAACCAAACTCAATCGCAGTTCTTGCTGCTGCACCGAGAGGAACTCTGCTACATGCACCTGACTGTTACATGGATAAGATTGCTGCAGGCCCCGAAATGGAAGGCCACATTAGCCTCGACGGAGGTGTTGCTTACAACATTGAACAAGTCGCATCTGTCTTGGATAAACCCATAGAAGAAGTTAGGATAATCGCACTTGACCGACCGAGGCACCAAGATTTATTCAAAGAAGTGAAGAATTTGGGTGCGCAATTGCACCTTCTTGGTGACGGAGATATCTCTGCTGCTTTGTGGGCTGCTAGACCGGAAGGGGACCACGATATGTTACTCGGCATAGGGGCTGCACCAGAAGGCGTCATTACCGCAACTGCAATTAGAGGGATTGGAGGTGTGTTTGAAGGAAGGTTAGTTTTCCGTTCCGACGAAGAAAAAGCTAGAGCTAAGAACATGGTTGATGATGATTTATCAAGATTGTGGGACGCCAAAGATCTGTGCAAATCTGAAGATGCGATTTTTGTCGCATCCGGGGTATGCGATGGTTATTTACCAGGCGTCAAAATGAGCGACGATGGCACAATATCGACATTCGCTGAAATGATTGATGTTGAAAGTAAGCAACTTTCAAGACACGATCGTAAGCATAATTAGTGATTTTATGTCTCAAATTGTAAGGATTGAAGTTCGTCTGCCTGATGGCCACTGGGCAGGCGAAGCAACAAGAAACTATCCAAATACTGTTTTACAGATAATCGAAACTATGCCGTTAGGAAAAGGCAGAGGTACTGCACAAATAGCCGCAGAACAAGAATTAATTTCGAATTTGGAAAACTTGAAGGGCGTCGAAAACGTAAATTTACTCGGCAAAAACAAGGCGAGCGTGACGATTGCCAGCGGCGGAGGTGGTTTCATCAAACCGCTAAGAACTGTTGGCGTTGTTCCTAGGACTCCTTTCGATGTGATAGATGGCTGGGCTGATTGGACCATACAGTGCTCTTCAGATCAGGCTAGACAGTTGGTAAAAGAGATCGAACTACAAGAAATACAGATGAAACTTAAATCAACTAGACCAAACCAAGAAAAACTTCTCACTACTCGGCAAAGCGAAGTATTTGAATTTGCCTTACGAAGAGGATACTGGACTGCACCAAGAAAAATAACCCTCACTGATTTATCAATTGAACTAGGTGTTTCCAAATCCACTCTATCTGTAATGTTGCATGCGATAGAGTGTAAGGTAATCGACAAGTATCACGATGAGATTTTCACTTGATACGAACATGTTCGCAAAGACAATAAGCATAACCCTACCTTCCCATTGACATGGACAACTTACCGACAACATGGGAAGACTGGATTGCAAACTTTGAAGAATGGCAAGATAGAGTAGGATTTGACAAGAGCTGGTTAGGAGATTTTGACCTCTCTATTCAATTCGACTGGGATAGAGCCGGCGATGTAATCGAATATGGCGATTACGGCGGTAGACCAAAGTGGGAAAGATCACTCCAAGTTCCACATCAGAGCATGCGTGACGCCTTGATTACTATGATTACCGTTCAAGGTGACACAGAGTTTGCTTCTGTTGAACAACAGCGTCACCTACTAGCATCAGCTCCTACAGATTTTGACAGATACTCTGCGGCTCGTATTATGGCTGAAGAACAACGCCACGGCTGGCAGATGGCTTATTTGCTAATGACTTACTTCGGACAACAAGGAAGAAGAGAGGCACAAAAACTACTCGAGAGAAACGCACAAGACGGTGATAGACTTCTAGGAGCTTTCAACATACCAATGCCTCACTGGCTTGATTTCTTTTGCTACACAATGTTTGTAGATAGAGATGGTAAATTCCAACTTGGAATGCTGTCCACCTCTGCTTTCAAACCGCTTGCTGCCTCCATGGGACCAATGCTCAAGGAAGAAGCCTTCCACCTTGGAACAGGTTTCAACGGTCTTAGAAGAATCATCAAGGCTGGTGTTTTGCCACTCGACATGCTTCAGAGATACATCAACAAATGGGTCTCCACTGCACACGATTTATTCGGAGTCGATGCCTCATCTTCCGCCCACTGGGCATACGTCTGGGGAATTAAAGGAAGATGGGATGAGAGAAAGAAATTAGGTTCAGGAATCGATGTTGACAAAGAGACTCTTAACGAAGAAGCGAGAGGTCACTACCACGACGAGATCGTTAGAGAAGTTGAAAAACTAAACAAATACTTGCCTAAAGACGCTGCTAAACTCTATGTTCCTCATGAAAACTTCAATCGAAATATCGGTGTTACTAAGAAGCAGAATCACAACACAGATGGCTCCAAATTCGAAGGTTCTGATGAAGAATGGAATACCTACATCACCAGCAACTTACCTACCAAGGAAGACGAAGAATCGCTAAAAGAATTCTTCAAGCAAGAATGGATTGAAAACAAGCCAATGTCTACCAGCCAGATTGAATCCGGTATTGGCGCTACTGCTTAAACTCCCAGAGGGATAGTATGATTCCTGTTTCACTGTATGGGATTGACACTGAAGAGTGTGAACGATTTTACTCCGAATTACCCGGGCTTGTGGCTGACAGTATTGAAGATGAACACTATGCTAAAGCTATATTTTCGATACAAGAAAAAGCGTCAATTGAACATGTCTTCGTTTCCGAAAAGTGGTCTAAAAGAGAACCACAAATTTGGCCTGAAGACATTATGATGGAAATTGAGATGATCCTACAGACAATTAACTATCCAGATGTATCCCTACTTGAACATCTTTTGACATTGGATAACTTAGATACCAAGAGAATCTCTGAATGGGTTCACTTCTCCACCAATCTATATCCAATCTACACAGAAAAAGCCTGTGAGACGCTGACAAAAATGGGACTCAATACACCTTACCGGCCCGATGATATGGCCAGCTATGGATTATTTGTTTCTAGAATTGAAGGACTAAAGATTTACGCCCCTGCCAAAGGACTTCCTGAAATTGGCTTGCCCAGGGCAAGAATGCTCCAATTAGGTTTGGAGCGGTTTGAATGAAAAATTTTCTAACTCATTTCAAGCTACTAATCGTTGCGGCAATTTGGGGTTTTGGATGGCCTGCTGGAAGAGTAATAGCTAACGATATCGAACCATTTGTAGCCTCTTGGATTAGGTATGTAATGGCAGTTCTGCTTTTCTTAACCGTACTCTATTTCTCTAAGCAGTGGGTCATTCCAACTAAAAATGAATGGAAAAGAATTGCATTAATAGGGTTCTTTTCGACTTGTGTTTATCAAGCGTTTTTTATGTACGGAATGCAGTATACCGCTGCTGGTGACGCCTCACTGATGATTACATTTAATCCACTATTCACCGCAATTTTAGCAATTTTCTTTTTGGGGGAGAAAATGACATACAGACTGGCCATCGGTCTAGGATTAGGTCTTGCAGGCGTTGGAATACTATTCTATTATTCACCCAATGTGGACATTTCCTTCAAAAGCAGAGCCATCGGTGACATTCTAATTGCTGGAGCCGCATTCTCTTGGGCATGCAATACTATTTTGATGAAAAAAGCGATGATTACCCCCGCTGAAAATCGGGTTGAAAATTTAACTCCGCTTCAATTGACAGTTTGGTCATCGGTTGCTGGTTTGGCTTTCCTAACCCCGGTTATGATGGTTGAAACATTTCAGCATGGGATTCCGAACCCCAGTAATGACGGTTGGATAGCGATGATTTTCCTCGCCATTTTCTCCACCGTTATCGCCTATGTTTGGTTTGCCGATGGAATTCTAACTATTGGTGCCGGGAAAAGTGCGCTTTACGTATACTTAGTCCCACCATTTGGCATCTTTAGCGGGTACCTATTACTCGATGAAAAGTTAGGAGCGTCGCTGATTCTTTCGTTTGTTCTAATTGTTGGAGGAGTTATCCTAGCCCAGAGCAGGCCTACCAAATTCAAGCAATCATCATGAAGTCTCTCGTATTGGGCTGGGTATGGAGATTAGAACCGTTGCGGTGATTGGCGCTGGAACCATGGGTGCCGGAATTGCCCAGATATGCGCCCAGTCTGGCTGGAAGACAAATCTTTTCGATGCATTCGCCGATGGCTTGGATAAAGGAATGAAAAATATTGATTCATTCTGGGACAAAGGTATATCTCGCGGTAAAACTACCGTGCAACAAAAAGATGAGTGGAAGGCAAACTTATTTCCAGTCAGAGAACTATCTGATGCAGTAAAAGATGCTGACATGGTAATTGAAGCAATCCCAGAAATAATGGAATTAAAATGTGATATTTTCCAGAAATTAGGTTCTTTGACGAAGGATGAGTGTATTCTAGGAACTAATACTTCGTCATTATCGATCACCAAAATTGCTGCAGCTTCTGGAAAACCAGACAAGGTAATTGGAATGCACTTCTTCAACCCTGTACCAATAATGAAATTACTTGAATTAGTCAAACACGAATCGTGCTCTGCTACTACAATAAATGATGCTAAGATTGCTGGCGAAATGATGGGAAAAACGACTATTTTAGTCAACGATGTTCCAGGATTTGCAACCTCGAGACTGGGGGTAGTACTTGGAAATGAAGCAATTAGAATGCTTGCCGATGGTGTTGCTAGTGCTAAAGATATTGATACTGCAATGGTCCTTGGATACAAGCATCCAATGGGACCATTGGCTCTTAGTGATTTAGTTGGCTTAGATGTCAGAAGGGATATATTACTCAATCTAAAACAATCATTCGATGATGAATCATACACCCCTCATCCATTATTGGAAAAATTAGTGTCTGAAGGAAGGCTAGGTAAAAAATCCGGTAAAGGTATTTACGACTGGTCTAGTGGAAGTGCTGAGGAAACAGATTTACCAAAGTAATCATTCAAACTTTGGCTTTCTCTTGTCGAGAAATGCGGAAACACCTTCTTTGAAGTCATTCGTTGTTCCCGCCGCCTCGATTAAAGTTCTCTCATGCTTAAGGTGTGTTTCGAAGTCATTTACTGACTGCACATCAAGTAAATGCTTAGTCGCCTCCTTGCTATGAGTGCCCCAAGAACTACATTTTTTAGCGATTTCACGGCATCTTTCGATTAATTTAGAAGATTCAACAAGTTCATCAATCGCCCCGAAATCATGTGCTTGATTTGCAGACCAAATTGAGTTCTCTAAGAAAAATTTACGACTTCTTTGAACACCCACAAGCCGGGGGAGTAGCCAAGTTGTCCCTCCATCGGGCGACAGACCCATACCAGAATAGGATGCTGCCATTTTAGCGTCATTTGAACCGATACGGAAATCACAGGCGAGCGCTAGACCAAGACCGCCCCCCGCGCAAGCTCCATTGATTGCGGCAACTGAAATTGTTGGGGACTGGCGCATTCTAATCAGTAATGGATGTAGAATTCCAGTTAAATCGCGTATCAATTGCGGTGAATTGCCTGCTTTAATCGACTCTGCAAATGCGTTGATATCTGCTCCTGCTGAAAAGAACTTACCATCTCCTGTTAGTATAATCGCCTTTATCGAAACATCTCTCAACGCTTGATCAATTGCCTCAGCAATACTTGGTAAAAATTCTAAGGAGAATGATTGATTGGCACTCTTTCCGGACATCTTAATTTTACGAATTCCCGTTTCCAAATCTTCGATTTCGATTGTCAAATTTTCACCTCAAAGTTTGATATTTACATTCTTAACCTTGGTATAAAATCTAAGTGCATCTTGACTCTGCTCAATTCCAATTCCTGATTGTTTCCAGCCAGTAAAAGCGGTTTGCGGGAATGTAATTGGAAATTCATTGATAGAAACCATGCCTGATTGTACATCCCTGGCTAAATTATGAGCCCGGCTTAGGTTATTTGTCCATATTCCATTTAACAGGCCAAACGGAGTATCATTGGCGAGTTCAAGAGCCTCTGAATCTTCACTAAATTTAGTGACTGACAATACTGGGCCGAACAGTTCATCCTTGAACAGAAGATTTTCTGAGGAGACATCAGTAACAATAGTCGCTTCCATAAATGCTCCATTACCTTCTAAGGGATTACCTCCGCAAACTACCTTTCCACCCATTTCAAGACCGGCCTGCAACTTTTCCATGACTTCATTACGATGATTTTTGTGGACTAAACTTCCAATTCTTACACCATCTTCCATCCCAGGTCCAACCTTCCATTTGGCAACTTCAGCCACCACAGCATCAACTAACTCATCATGTACATCTTCATGCACTATCAACCTCGAACCAGCCCAACACATTTGTCCAGCATTCATAAAAATTCCAAAACAAATTGCCTTTGCTGCATATTTTAAGTTCGCATCTGGGAATACAATGTTAGCACCTTTGCCTCCAAGTTCCAAGGTAACCGGAGTAAGATTCTTGCTAGCCTTTGCCATTACAGTTTGACCGGTTGGAACACCACCGGTTAAGACGACGCCGTCAATTCCCGAATGACCTGCTAATGCATCACCGATTAATCCACCTGAGCCGGTGATTACCTGCAAAACTCCTGAAGGGAGGCCGACTTCCGCCTCCTCCATTTTTTTAGCCCAAGCAAGTAATGAGAGAGGAGTCCAAGACGCTGGTTTCGCGATTACAGTACAACCAGCGGCAAGAGCAGGCGCAATTGAGCGAATTGCAAGTTGAAGAGGAAAGTTCCAAGGAACGATGTGAGCGGTCACTCCTAATGGTTGTCGTAAGGTGTAGTTTAATCGGTTTCCTGGTACTGGAATTGTACTCCCTTCTATTTTATCAGAAAGACCGGCGAAATACTCCAATGTCCATGCACCATAGCGTATCTCTGATAATGCTTCACGAAATGTTTTACCGTTATTTTGTGACTCTATTTGTGCAAGTTCTTTAGCACTTGAATAAGTTGCTGCGGCCATTTTATTGAGAACTCTACCTCTTTGGGCAGGGTCCATATTTTTCCATGAGGCATCTAAAAAAGCAGTGCGAGATGCAGAAATTGAATCCTCAACATCTTTAATTGTGGCCTTCGGAACAGTGGCTAAGACTTCATCGGTTGCAGGGTTGATAACGTTACTAGTCTCTCCGTTTTCACTATCGACCCATTGTCCGTCAATCAGCATTTTTTGTGCGCTCATAAACCATCCATGAAGTGACCGTTCAAAGGTATTCGCTTCCTATGAATGCTCTAAAAAAGCAATAATTTCTACATTAATGTGACAACACTCATGAGTAAAGACCACTTATACAATCCATGGCGCGTAAGGTTGGCTTAGCTCAAGCGACCGCCAAAACCATCGCAGATCGTGCTCCGAGATTACTGATTATTGCTGGGGCTACAGGTTCAGGAAAGTCAACAGCTGCACTCAAAATTGCTGCAAAGAGTAAATTTGCTAGAATAATTTCAACTGATGCGATTCGTGAAATAATGAGAAGTTGTGATGAGGAAGGGATACAAACTCCATTGCATAGATCTTCATTTTCAATCGGTTCGGCTAATGACCCAGTCATCGACTGGCTAGATACATGTCAATCTGTAGAATCTGGAATTGAGGCCACAATTAATCGAGCCTTACGAGAGGGGATTGATCTACTACTGGAAGGGGTTCATATTGTCCCGAGTGAAAAATTACTGGCCCCTTGGCGAGATGCGGGGGGCATTGCCCTTGGCGTGATATTAACAGTTGGCGAAGAAAATAAGCACCAAGAGATGCTTCGTTCAAGAGATGCAAATTCGTTTAGAAGAGCCGATCGATATCTCGCCAACTTTTCCAGGATAAGAAGTATTCAGGAGGGTTTAGTAGAGCGTTCTAAAATTTCAAACTGGCCAATTGTCGACATATCAAGAGTGAAAGACGATGCTGAACGAATAGAACATTTACTAGACTTAGCGTGGAATGAAAACCGTACTAAGCAGAAATGATGAAGGAAATATTTGTTCTAAGTGTAGAACTACTATCAGATACTCCCAGTTCTCCAGTTACCAACATTGATGCTCCATCAATATCTGATACTACGAAATCGAGAATCTTTACTTCAACACCCCGCAATTCGCCATGATGAAGTAAGTCATCATGGACGCTTTCGACAGAAAGTTCTGCTGCTTCGATTCTTTCGACTTCTGCGCTTATCCAATTAACTGTTCGAGCTTCAATTAGTTTTGGAATTGCGTCTATTACTTCGTCAGTAGTCTGTATTACCCCATTCGAAGAAGGGTCGTTGGACTGAGTAATTCCTGCAACTTTAACGCTGAATACTGCCATCGAAAGAAGTGAAAGAAGCAAAACAACTCCGGTAGCAAGCAGCATCTGAGCAGCATCTCGGTCACTACTACTTTTGTCTCTAAGATACATCAAGCTCCGCCTCCAGTACTCCAAATATCTAGAGTGATAGTCCACAAGTCACCATCGACTACCACTAATTTATGAACTGCAAATGTTGAACCGGAAGGTGAACCAACTTGACCATATGGCGATGATGTTGCACTGTTCTTTGCCAACCAACAATTGCCCTCCTTGCCACTAGCAATAGCATTCTGAAGGAGTTCACAAGTTCCATCAAAATCACTATTATTGAGTAGTTCAGTAAGTCTATTTTCGCCTTCGACCACTGCATCAAGACCTAAACCATACAGAAATGCCGATTCCCCAGCGGTTTCTAACGATGAATCATGAGCAATTGAAGGGGAATCGGGTACATCGATTCTAATCAAAAAGGTAGCAGACATGAAGAAAAGCCAAAACAGTGTCAGCATCTCTAAAATATGAATTTGAGCCCTTTCATCACTACGCAAAATATCAACCCCATTTCATTGGAGTTGGAATAAATGCTCCACCCGAAGGATTTAATCCAACCGTGTATGATGCTTTTGAAGTGGTTATTGATTTAGTAATTTCATAGGCGGAGTCACCGATTAGTTCCGGATTGAATACAAGCAGGTTGAAGGCTATCAAAGCAGCAATAATCATCATCCCTGAATGTTTGAAACCTGCAGAAAAACGTCCATTTGCCATTAAACCTGCCATGGAACCATTACCAATTGCCTGCATAGTTACACCGTAATAGAATACTGTGACGAAGAAAAGTGGGTCTATCGATCTGATTGTCATATTTCCAATGTTAGCTCCACCGGAGTCTCCTGAGCCCTCGTCACCAGAGTTTGATTTCGCAATAGCAGGGATAAATATCCTACCCAGAAGGGTGATAACACCTAGGAAAACGAAGTATGATGTCCAAATAACTGCGATGTATGAACCGATTGCTCTTCTTCTTTCTCCCTCTAAGAACTTGATTTCGCGAGAATCGTTTGCCGCAGTAACAAGAATATCGGAAATCTTTCCACCGGCTCTGTCTGCCTCAGCAATCAAAGTTATCGCTCTTTTCACCAATGGAGTACCAACTCGTTCAGAAAATTGCTTAATTACATCACTGAATTTGATACCCCAGCTCAATTGGTCAGACATCTTCTTAACTTCCTCATTTAGGGCGCCATATTCAGATTTAGCCAAGGTTTGAACGGCGACTGTCATCGACAATCCACCTTTCCAATACTCGGCCATATCTCTGAGGAAATCTGGGAATTTCTCTTCAACTTCATTCTTCTTTTTCTCAACTCTTTCCCAATAAAATGATGCGGGATAGATTAGGAAAAAGAAGGTTAACCCAAAGAAATTTAGGAAAATTGTGGGCCTGAAATCAAATGGTCCAACTTCTACTTTTGGACCGAGCCAGAACGATTTGTTATTCATATTTGCAGGTACACCATCGTAGTAGTCTACTTTGATCTGAAATTCTGCGGATGATAATTCTTTATTTTCTTCGCCCGAAAAGAAGACTACTTGGTAATTTTCACCCGGATCAATATTTGGGATTTGAATCAAACATACATCACTGGATTTACCGGTTGTTCCGTTAAAGTATCCATTTTGTAGAGTGTTGCCTTCTGAGTCTCGAATTGCTGCAGTATATTTTGTCGGGGTCGCTGCCAAAACATCACAACTCATTTCTAAGGGTTGTTCGACGACCACGCCTTCTTTTTCGTCAGCTGAAATACCTGGAACATCAAATGTTTTACCTTTTGATTGGAAATCTATCCATGGTTGCTCAGACCACTCTAACTTATCCGGACTATCCTTCAGTATGGCACAAGACTCATTTGCCTTGTATGACGGCTTTTGTGCAGAATTGAATTCATCTTGATAACTATTGCCGGCTTCGTCCGAAGATGTTGCACCGCAGTAGATGTTGGTGAACATCGGTTCACCATTTGTGGTAGGAATAAAACCAGAGTTTGTAGCCCACATAATTCCAGATGAGAGCCCGATTATAATTGAAAAGAAAAGTATGACATAAAGATTCTTCAAGGTCTTATCGTCTTTGGGTAAATCTAATTCAACGACCAGTTTCTTTTTCTTTTTAGCCATTAAATCACCCCCTACATCTCTTGCTCCTTACTGCTAGTGTAAACTAATACTGCGTATGCCACGTGAATCATAGGAATAAATCCTAAAACAATACCGTAAAGCATGCCTTCAGACATTTGAGCGCCCGAACCCGAAACCCAGAACATAATAACCAGCATGACAATCAAAAATAGCGGCATAGCGACAGCAACTACGATGTACGATTCTGCGAGCAAGGCGATTGATTCGAGGAATTGTTGAAGCCTAGTTCTGTTTTCCCTCATGTAGTGTTCTGCTCTATTGAGGAAATATAGTTTCAAATGGCCTCCAGCAGTTAATGTCCCCACCATTCCTTGGAAAAACTCTGTCAGCCATACCGAGGCGGCTCTGTCAACACTCATTTTGATGGCAGTGATTAAATCGTACCCGAGTAGAGTTACATCACGATAAATCAAACCTGCATCGTCAGCAACATCCCCATAAATGTCTCGATTCATCGCTAGTGAGCGGAAAATTTTCGCAGGTGTCGCATTTGCTGCAGACATTGCTGCAGTGTAAGAAGCAGCGTATGGAAGGTACTTTTCAATTTGGGAGCCTCTGCGATCTGCTTCACGTTTCGCACCACCACGTACCAGTAAAAATCCAGCATATGGAACTATAATTCCTCCTAGTGCAACGACCAAGACTTTCAAGAAAGGTGGAAAGACTCTAGTTGCATATTCTGGACATCCGTTTCCTGGTTTTGATTTATCGACCAATTCCGGTTCCCAATACTCCCAATCAAGGCATGGGTCTACTGTGGCTGGATTTTGTAAACCTTCCCAGAAAGCAATAACTCCAACTTCAGGTATGAAGAAAACTGATACTAATCCCCAACAGATTAAGACGATAGCCAAAGATGTCATGATTACAGTCGACAGGTAAACCTCGGGCATAATTCCTAACGAGCCTTTAACCAGATTTTCAGAGAGATTCTTGTCCCGGCGGGCTCTCTTCTTGACTATCCTACCTAGGATTCTATTACAGAATCTCTGCCAAGCGGTTAGTTCCATAAAATCCCCTCATCAACGTAGTCCGTCAACACGTGCTAAAATCTCATTTGGCCTAACATAGTATTCGGTAACAATCTGTGATACTTGATCAGCCTTCCTGATATCGTTCAAAACCATCCATTCGAGTATTCTCTTTCTGGTTCTGAGTTCTCTTCTCATGTCGTCTTGCGAATAATTTAACTTGACCATTATTTTCTCCAAAACATAGGATTTTCCGCTGAAAATAAAGTCGTCTGTAGTAACGTCCCACCTAAACACTTCGTTAGTAATTACCTCAAGCGAGTTGGGATCTATACCAACAATTTCCACAAGTTGTTTTGTTCTTCTAACACGCTTACCGTTAATTCTTGTTTGAATCTGGATAGAACAGGCTTCTAGTGCGGGAAGAAGAACGCGAGGAATGTCAATAGGCTTGTTCTCGAGTCTGTGAACTAAAGACGGCACAGAATCAGCGTGTACCGTTGAGTAAGCACAGTGCCCTGTTGCCATGGCTTGGAATAGAACATATGCTTCAGCACCACGAATTTCACCCACAATAATGTACTCTGGCCGTTCACGAAGAGCGGCCTTTAGTAATTCGAACTCACCAATTACCCCCTCGGATGATTCGCCACCGAAACCTTGCCTCGTAAGGCCCGGAACCCAGTTAGGCTGCGGAATGTTAACTTCACGTGTTGATTCAATTGACACAATTTTCATTTGCCATGGTATAAAGATGCACATTGCGTTTAGAGTGGTAGTCTTACCCGATGCCGTACCACCTACGAAGAGCATTGGCACTTCATTTTGGAACGCTATCCAAAGATAAGCAACCATCAGTGATGACATTGTTCTAAATGCAATAATGTCCGCTGGAGAAAACGGATCATCCTTGAATCTACGGATACAGAATGAAGAACCTCGAGTCGATACCTCGTGGCCGAGTTTCATAACAATTCTAGAACCATCCATCAGTGTCGCGTCAAGAAGTGGGTCTGCAACTGAAATGTGCTTGCCACAACGCTGTGCCAACTTGATAACATAAGATTCTAGTAAATCATCTTCAGGCCAAACACACGTTGTTTCAACCGATTCGAATTTACGGTGGTAAGCGAAAATAGGCACATTTGTACCATCACAGGAAATATCCTCAACGTTAGCATCATTCATCAAAACATCCATTTGGCCATATCCAATCAAATCTCTTCTGAGATAGTAGAAAATTTTAGACTTCGATTTCTTATTAATCTTCATTCCGTATGACTTGATTACTTTATCCATGGCGGTCCTAATATATGCTTCCGGATTGGCATCTATCTCTTCAATATTGGCGGTTAGAGAACGGATGAAAATATCCATTATCTCGTCCCTGTACTCTTGTTCTTTCTTTGTCATCGGAGGCTCGATGATCTGGTAAATGATGTTTAGAGTCTGCCTATCCCTAACTACTCTGGCAAAGGCATGAGGCGGTAAAACTGGGTATTTATCCAGTTCATCATACTGTGCTCTTTGCTGGGCTCTTTGGCGTTTGCCTCTACTCCCTCTTTTTCGCGCCATACATCATCCCTCGCCGTAGCATTCTAGCACACGCATCGGCCAACTATAACACTTCGCTGAAATTTAACAAGAAAATCGTCGCCCTGCGTGACAAAGTGGAAAGCCAAGCGATTTCTTTTCATTTTCGAAATTTTTGAAGCCAATTATCACAATTGGCATGAAATTCTTCAAGATTTGATTCGTTAGGGAGGGTGATGTCGGCGTTCTCGATCAATGTATCTAAGCCCCAACCTGTTTCGCGTTGCTCTCTAACCTCAAAAGCAGATATATCGCCGTCCTCAGAGCGCCCTCTAGTCTGAGTCCTCTCAAATCGAGTTTCGCGCGATGCTGTGATTGCAATGGTAGAAAATTTATCACCCCATCGAGAGTTAAATAAATCAAATTCTGCAGTTCCTCTTAACCCCTCTATCAAAATTATATCATTTGAATTAAGTAATTCATCAACAGCATCACAAAGTCGCTTGGCGAGAACATCATCGCCAAATTCAGCTCTAAGTTGTGCGGCTATTTCCCCAAAAATCCCCGGGCTCTCCTCAATCCCGAGCCTTGATACCTCAGCTCTGACCATGTCACCCATTGATAAAATAGGGATTCCATTGCTTTCCATGACCGAAGCAAATTCGCCCTTTCCTGAACCTGGTAAACCACATACAGCGAGGACTCTTCCCATGATTTATCGTCAAGGCGAACGCCCTTAATATAACCCCTAAAATTTGGTTATAGAGTTGATTAATTTATGAAATGAGTTTTACCCCATCGCCTATCCATTAGTTTCCAAAGCAGCGCAGAAGCAAATAGTAACCCGGTTGAAATCAATATCATGCCCATGTAACCTTGCTGTACTAGACTCTCATCATACATCGTTGCTGTCGCAGCCAATCCATCCTGCGATGCCCTTTCCCACCAATTCCCGTACAGTGAAACATCGCCCTGAGTAAATGAAAGTAAGAATAATCCCAATAACGGCAAGACAGTGCCAATCCAGAACCACACCATTATGGATGCATCAAAAATAGCCTGATTTGGTCTTAATCCCATCAAGTATGCAGTCAATGCAACGATGTAAATAGAATTAGCAAACATTACGATGATGCTGGTCGGTAATGAGGCCCACTCATCTAAACGCCATGCCATTAAAACAATGAAAATCAACGATATCCAAGAGGTTGCAAGGAAGTAGACCACAACTTTTGCCCTAATCAACTGCGGAACTCGTAATGGTAGACCATTCATGAATTCGGGTGAGTCCAAAATGGTTAACCAAGAATAAAAGTTGAATCCAAAGAATCCAAGAAAAGGTGCGTATGAAAGTAGGTTGATTGGAATGGGAGCCTCTGCAAAATCGATTAACCAAGCCATTCCAAGTAAAACCAGAAGTGGGATAGCATAAGAGACAGTCATCTTTTTTATCGAACCGGAACGAAAAAGGTCGACAAATTCTTTGGCCACAATGAGCCTCACTTCGCCTTTTCCTAGGAAATTTAATCGGTCATACATAGATTCAAGCATGTCCCCTTTCTCAACTACATTGACATCAAAATCATCAATGATTAGTTTAGATGATAGAAAGCCAAGTCCAAGACAGGCAATGAAAGAAATTATGGCAGTCGAAAAACTCTGAGTTGATTGAACTTTCAAACCGAGTAGAAACCAGTCTAAGTCGAAAATTCCAACCCCTGCAAGAATGCCAAAAATTACGATTAGTGTTGGACCCATGATAGTGTAAGGTCTACCTCTCATCCATAGTGCAGAGGCTAAGAACGAGAAAACAAGACCTTGTGCCAGGGTTATCGTCATGGCAATCCATGTCCAAGGTAAACTGGAATATTCTAGAGGAGTGTTAATTGAAGCGATAGATTCTAGACCGATACCGAGGAACATTCCAAAAATTATTGGCGACAAAATAAGTAGCACATAAAAGCACAGATCTTTGACGAAATAAACATAGTGAGCAATTGAATTTGGTATTGGCTGTAATGCCGGGGATGCAAGCAGGAAATTCTTGGTTCCTGTTCTTCTAATCAGTGCGTCTCGACCCATAAAAGCAAATGTCCCCATTCCTAAACTGAACATCAGTAATGGCAGATGAAGTGCGAACCGTAATTCCTGCCAAGTGAAAGTTTTAGATTCAATATCACTGGTCTGGGCGGCTGAATCACCTACCAAGAATTGAAGACCAACCGTTGAAATCATGGTAATTAAAGAGAGCAAAAGTGGGAAAAGTATGATTTGTCGAGCCTTGGCAAATTCGATGTTTTTCCTCAATTCTTCCTTGAACATTACCTTGAAAGTAGCTTTGAAAGATTTCCAACCGCGTAAAGGAGTTAGGAGATTCTGTCCGTGAGAACTCGTGCCAAGGCCGTCTCTGGATTCGGTAAAATTAACATCATCCCAATGTTTGGAAGATATTACCATTTTGCCCAAGCCTACTCCTCCTCTGAGATACCTTCATCATTTATTCTCTCAACATCTTCAATCGAGCGTCCAACGAGTCTTATGAATACATCCTCTAATGTCTCCTTCTCTGATAATTTCAAGTCGCTTACAGAACCTGCTGCGAGAACCTTGCCGTCATTAATTATGGCCATACGGTTACACATTCTCTCGGCCATTTCCAAAACATGTGAGCAGAGAAAAATTGTCCCCCCTTGCTTGACGTGATCCAACAACCACTGTCGACATTTTCGCTGGTAAATAGGGTCTAAATTAGCGAATGGTTCATCTAAAAACAGTAATTTAGGTTTGTGAATAAAAGCTGCTGAAAGCATAACTTTTTGTCGCTGGCCTTTAGACAAATCTTTGCACATCGTATTTCTTTTTTCTTCCAAACCAAACCAATCAAGCCAATATTCGACCTGATTCTTATAGTCATCAATATTTCTTAACTTAGCAACAAATTCAAGAAATTCAACAGGTGTAAGAAATGAAGGAGGGGATTCAGATTCTGGAACAATCCCTATGTTTGCTTTGAGTTTTTGAGGATCTCCAATAGCATCGATACCAAGAACTTCAATCAATCCTTTACTAGGTTTTAATTGGCCTGTTAATAATTTGATGAAGGTTGATTTACCCGCCCCATTGGGACCAAAAACCCCGAAGAATTCCCCGGAATTGACTTCGACATTTAATGGATGTAATGCGATGAAATCACCGTATTTCTTTGCCATATCTACTGCCTTAACTAAAGGAGTATTTGTTTCACCCATGTGCAACCGAAGGACGCCTTGCTTTTTACTATTGGTTTAACATAGCGACGCATATATCATGAAGTCAATCCGTCTGGCAGTACCATGACCGTCCCAGATAGTGAAGTTGTAAATGTTGAATTAATCGCATCTAATGATGCAGATTCAAGTCAAGGAAGTGTAGCATTGGTAACCATCAATCGCCCAAATAAACTGAACGCTTTGAATAGTGATGTTATGGAATCAATCAAGAAGGTTTGCCAATGGGTTGAGTCGGAAGATTCTGTTCGATGTGTCGTGTTTACTGGCGCAAAACCGCTAACTCCTGAAGAAGGTAAAAGACCTAAGCCGCATGCTTTTGTTGCTGGCGCAGATATCACAGAATTTGTCGGAATGAAAAGTGATGAAATCAAGATAAAATTTTCAAATAATGCAGTTGAAGCAATATGGTCACTGAGCAAACCAACCATAGCTATGATTGATGGATTCGCACTTGGTGGTGGTTGTGAAGTAGCTTGTTCCTGCGACATTAGGATTGCCAGTGAACGCTCTAGATTTGGAACACCAGAAATTAATCTGGGGTTAATCCCAGGATACGGCGCTACTCAACGACTTGTCAAACTCCTTGGCTATGGAAAGGCGATGGAACTAATCATGACTGGTGAGATGGTGGATGCGAATGAAGCTAATAGAATTGGTTTAGTGAATCATGTTATTTCCCCCGATGAATTATATGAATTTACCATCAATATGGCCAAATTAATTTCTAGTAAATCTTCGAGTACCATGACAGTTGCTAAAACCGTAATTAGAGCAGCCTTAGAAGTTGGATTAGAGGAAGGTATTGCGTTAGAAGCTGACTATTTTGCTAAGATTTTTGATACTGAAGACCAAGAAATTGGTGTTCAAGCATTTATCAATCGTGAGACTCCAAAATGGAAACATCGATAATCAAAAGCCGATGACTAAGTGCCATGCAATGGTAAAAATTGCAACATCAGCAATTGCGTGTGCAAGCCAAGCAACCCAAATACTCCGGTAACGAAGATACAGCCAAGAAAAAATAGAGCCTCCAATAAATACGCCCAATGATGCAATGAAATTTCCTAATGGGTCGATGAAGAAGGCTAGTGCTATGGTGTGGTGAACGGTAAAAATACCTGCAGAAATGAATATTGGAAGCCAAACACCACCGGTTAACTGTTCAATTTTTGAAGTTATGAACCATCTGAAAACATATTCTTCAAGTACTGAATTTATGAAAACCCAAAAGAAAATTGCGACTGCAAATTTCCACGCAACTGTCAAACCAACAGAGCCTAAGATATCATTAAGATCTTCGGGTTTCAACACTTTTTCACCTAGGATGAAATAAGCGATGAAGATAACAATAAGCATGCCTAAACCAAGTAAAAATGATTCTCTCCACCCACCATTTTTAGGTAAAGAAAGTGAGAATTCTCCTTTTTCTACCTTGAGATACCAAAACGCCGGCAAGCCAAAAATCCAAATTTTAGTGAAAATAAACACGACTATCGCAATTAATCCAGCCTTTAAGGCGAATCCTGTTATCACCGAAATACTTGGAGCAATTGCTACTAACAATAATCCCCAAAGAACTAACTTCTGTTGACGTGAATTATTTTGAAGGCGATTTTGATTGATGGTATCCATTAAAGTAACCTCTTCAATCTTCCATCTCTTCTTTCAGTGCTGCCAAAGCCCCACTTGCTGAGGAAGGAGGGTCTGGCAATGGAGGTAAAGGTAAATTTTCCATTCCGGGTAAAGGTGGTAATGCCACTCCACCTGGACCAATCAGAGGAGGTAGGCTGGGTTTCTTTTCAACCTCCTCGAATCCATCATCTAAAGGTGTTCTCAATTTCAAAATTTGAGTATCGTTTATCCTGACAAAAGTAGCACCATAAATATGGCCTGGCTTAGGATTCTCTGGCTCGATTAAAACCGTTTGACCGTGATTTGAGTCTTGAAGTACTGCAACTAAATCTTCTCCAGCAGTATGTTCTTCCCACATCCTAACAGTTGAAGCCCTAATCTCTGCTAACTGGCCTCGGCGCCTCTTCTCGATTCTTTCTCTAATTTCTTGATGCTGAATTCTACGATTAGAAACAGTTACTTCAATATCTGCGTCTTCTACAGACTCCGGACTGATTTCAACAACGTATTCATCCGCTGTGTGTAAATCTTCGACCTCTACAACAACCTCTTCAATCGATACAAAATCTTCGTCTTCGGTAGGTGCTGAATTTTGCCTTTCAAGTTCACTAGCCTTGATCTTAGCAAGTTTTCTCTCTCTAAGTGTCGCCCCATCAAGTGTTTCTTCAATTACAGGTTCAGGAATGTCTACCTGCTCGACAATTTCTTCCTCCTCAGGAGTGATTCCCGGGTCTAGCGGTACAGAAATCTGAGCACTTCGTGGAGAACGATTACCCATCATAACCCACAGTGTTGTGAACAAGAAGGTAATGCCAATTAAAGTCCACTTTCCATTATCGGTTAAACTAGATGCGGAGGTGAGATAATATAAGCCACAGGAAAGCGCAATCAAACCTGTCACATTTCGTGCAAAACCCATTTCCCTCACCACCATGCAATTGTTCCTAACTTATCATGGTGATGGCAATTGGTTAACCAAGTCGTTTAATGCCCGAGTTCTGTGACTGAATTTTTTCTTAGTGTCCATTTCAACTCCACCAAATGACATTCCATGAGTGCTAACTTCTCCATATTCACCAGCCGACAGGGACTTTCCATCAGAGTCTAAATCATATGGGACAAAAATTGGGTCGTATCCAAAACCATTACCATCGACTATTTTTTCTCCAATGTATCCTGAGCATTTACCTGACCCAACAAATATTTCGCCCTGTTTCCACAAAACAGTTACTGCCTTAAACTCGGCGGAACGTAGTTTGGCTAATCTTACACTATCCTCAGTCTGCAGGTGGGAAAGGAGCCGAATAATTCCTTCACAGCCCAAAGTTTTGTGGACATAGGAGGAATACACTCCAGGAAAACCACCCAGTGAATCAATAAATAGGCCCGCATCTTCAACCATTAGCATATCTTGACTGTTGTCTCCACCTGGTATGTGAGGTATCGCTTGTTCGATTTTTGACATTGCAACATCGTTTAAATTGTCCAACTGCGGCTCTATTATCTCACCAGAACTTACTTCTAACTGACGAACTTCATAGCCTAAGGGTGCTAAATATTTGCTGGCTTCATTGACCTTACCCGTGTTGCTAGTCAAAAACCAAATCAATCGGCTCATAACACTGCTAGCAGGTGATGATTATCATGTCTACCCTAAATGTAACATTTTGTTGTCATTTTCGCGTAGTATTGAAATCAAGAATAGCTCTGCCACTGATATGCTACAGCAAATTGGGTTGGTTGCATTAGGCGGGAGCATTGGAGCAAGTCTACGTTATGCAATCAGTTCATGGATAACATATGACTCCTTTCCAGTAGCAACTATATCGGTAAATATGTTAGGTTCATTTATTCTTGGAATTATTGCATTAAGTGTGTCGCAAAGCCTGATTTCAACAGAATTAGCGTTATTTTTAGGAGTAGGTATTATCGGTTCGTTTACCACAATGTCCGCTTTTTCATTAGAAACTATTGAGATGCTTCAAGACGGTAACACGTCATCAGCTAGTGTTTACATCTTACTGACTTTCACGCTGTGCCCTATTCTAGCATGGCTAGGTTGGAATGTTGGGGATAGACTATTATCGTCATGAACCTACAACTTAAGTAGTGGTTGACTGATGGACAAACGGGGCAGGGGAAGGCAAAATGATTTCGGACGCCCTAAGAGTTGATACTATGACAAACACAAATGTTATCGAAAAAATGAATGTAGCACTAGGTTGGGAACTAAGAGCGATAAATATGTATGCCCACTATTCGGCTAATGTAAAAGGAATACATCGGTTACAATTATCGCCGATGTTCAATACTGAAATGACTGAATCAATCGAACATGCTGATATTGTACGCAAAGGAATTGTTCAGCTCGGTGGAATTCCAGTTACTGAGAGAAATGAGCACCAAATCATTCATACTACCAATTACCGAGAGATGTTAAATTATTCATTGGAAACTGAAGCAAAGGCTGCAGAAGTCTACGGAGATTTGTTGGGAATTATCGAAAGGTCTGATGAACAAGACCTCTATGATTCAATTGAACAAATCTATCTCGCCGAACTTAGGAGTATCGAAGAACTCAGATTACTAGTAGATGACTAACCGTGATATCTAACTCGTGAACGTACTTGTTCGAGTCGTTTGACAACTGATTCGGCACCAGGCACTAGTCCGCCGGACAACTCCGTAGGCGGGCCCAATCTTTTCTCCTCTGCTAGATATCCATCGATGAATATGTCAATTCCTCCTTCAATTGAAGGGTGGGATGCTCCAAGGATTTCATCGATAACATGCAAGTCAATACCAAATCTCTCAACTTCATATTCAATTGTAGCCAAACCAAAATCGACTAAATATGAATTTAAATCGTCATCGACAAGGAAGTTGTTGGTAGAAAGATCCCCATGCGTTATGGCTAATCGATGTAATCTCCTCACCAACCTACCTGAGTTGAACAAGACTCTAGAAATATTTTCTTGACTAATTTTTCGATCCCTGAGTATGTCGATTAGGGGCTTCCCTGGCAATCGTTCCATAACAATTATTCCACCGTCTAAATCTAAATCCCAAACTGCAGGCACCTCCAATCCATCCCTCTTTGCTCGAATCAACAGCCTCGCTTCCGACAACATTCTTCTAAAACCAAGGCGCTTCTCTAAATTCGGGTGCCTCCACCCTCTCTGTTTCCTGATTTTTTTTACTGCCGGCTTACCCATCCATGAACCAGACCAAACCTCGGCCTCGGCTCCGAGGTGTATCTGCTCTTGCGGTTGGAAGACCATGACAACCCCTCCATGCCTTAGTTTATCAAAATCACCTAATCACAATAATTGAAAAAGGATAACTTTTTGGAACATTTGAAAGCAATGACGATTTCATTACCAATGTGCTCAGTTGACTTCATGGATACTTCCTTATCACCCGAAGAGGAAGTCATCTCTGAGAGGATAACTGAATTGCGGCAACTACTTGGTGATGACTTACTAATTCTTGGTCACCACTATCAAAGAGATAGCATTGTAATGCACGCTGATTTCTTGGGAGATTCATTCATGTTAAGTCAGAAAGCGGCCGATTCATCGGCTAAATATATCGTATTTTGTGGAGTTCATTTCATGGCTGAATCAGCAGATATCCTTACCGATGACGACCAAGTTGTCATCCTACCTAACCTTCGAGCAGGGTGCTCAATGGCAGATATGGCAAATTTAGCAGATGTTACTAGATGCTGGAATGAAATCCTAGAAAATTCAGACCTTAGAGACCCAATAAGTCGTGAAGACCCTGACTCACCTGCTCCTGAAAATGAAGATTACCTAATCCCGGTCACATACATGAATTCTAGTGCCGCCCTCAAATCCTTCGTCGGAGAACATGGAGGTATAGTTTGTACTTCTTCCAATGCTGAAGGTATACTCAATTGGGCATTTGAAAGAGCGGGTAATAATGGTAAAGTATTATTTTTCCCCGACCAGCACTTAGGACGCAATACCGGCTTAACAATGGGGATTCCAATTGAAAAGATGACTACATGGACCCCTGGTGAAGAAAAAGATGAGGCTGGTTGGCAACGAATTAATGATTCAAAACTAATCTTGTGGCATGGTTTCTGCTCAGTTCACAAGAGATTCACTGTGGAACAGATTAATCAATTTAGATATGAAAACCCCGATGGAATTGTTGTAGTACACCCAGAATGCCCTCGAGAAACCGTCGACGCTAGCGATGCAAATGGCTCAACGCAATTTATCAGAAATTTTGTTCAACAACAAGCGCCCGGTACGTCGATTGCAATAGGTACTGAAATCAATATGGTCGCCAGATTAGCCAAGGAGCATTCAGATAAAAATATCGAGTGTCTTGATGACAAGATTTGCCCGTGCTCAACCATGTACATGATTCACCCAGCATATCTAATGGATGTTCTAGAGAAAATTACTGAGGGAGAAATACCCAACCAAATCAAAGTTACAAAAGACGTCCAAAAGGGTTCTTTGCTAGCATTAGAAAGGATGCTTAGTATTAAGAAATAATACTTATTCTTCTTCATCCCTTCGCTCTTTTTTGGCTTCATGTTGCCTTTGAGACAGATGAACGAAAACAAGAACAATACCTAATACTGAACCAATTTGAAGTAAAATATTTGAGTATGTTTTCAATTCTGGAGTCCATGAATGAATCTTAATCACCGTACTATCACCGTTTTCTTCAAAGTATACTAGGTGATTTTCAAGAACTATCGGCCCCCACTGGTTGATTTTATCAGAAGTTAGAGTATTAGTGTAATTAGTTGTGAGATTTAAGTAGTAAATTTCCCCGTCTAAATACTCTTCTAGCGGCAGCGTTGGGTTGAGGTGATCATAACCAGACCATGCCAAAATACCATTTGAAAGTGAAGGATCTACTGCTGAATATTTACCATCCCCAACTATCCATTGCTCATTTGAAATTCTTTCAAGTAACACCAATCTGTCAACACTGCTGACATTAATAGTTGAAACGATGTATGAAGAATCAAATTCAATTTGAGTGATAGAAGCATTTAGCATATCGACTGGAGTTCCCCACTGTTCCAGAACCTCATCTTGCTCTTCAGGAGCCGTTGCATTCATTTCATATGCAATCGAACCTAGAGTACCAATTCTTCCAATATTTATCGATGTCTTACTTGACTCAGTTACATATGCATATTCCAAACCATTGGTAGAAATTAAGGTAATATCTTGTTCTGAAATTCCGAGTTGAATTTCCTCTCCGCTAAGTGAAATTGCCGAAATCTCTCCGTTTGATAGAATCAAGATTACATCTTCATCATTTGTCGAGGTGATCAATACCTGTTCAGGATTATTTACCGGATGCTGAAGTAAAATTTGGTCAGGGAATTTGACATCTACTACAAACAAAACTGTAGCATTAGCCATCGCTAAATTCGAACCTTCGAGAGAATATGATGAATTAAAATTCATCAGGGGCTGAGTGACCTGAATTGCCTCTTCGCCTACTTTGGAAATATCTTGTACTAAAATTAAGGCTCCAAGTTCACTCCTATTGTCTAAGGTCACTAACCAACCATCGGCGGCTGAAGCCCCTTCTGGAGCTTCTGCACCACTTGCAGAAAGTGATTGATGTGTCAAATCCCATGTGATTACTGACACAACCAAAATCATCAGTACGATTGCTAGTATACCGGTTTGTTTTGCTTTAGGCTTGACGAAAGTCTTAGCTAATTTTGTAAATTTGTTTGAGATGATTGAGAACGCTTTCTTTGGATTGGTTAAAACTGTAACTAATCTAGAATTAATTGTTCTTTCATCGAAAATTTTCCACCATGAATCTGAGGTTCTTTCAGCCATTGAAACCGCAGCGGATGCGACCAACATCCCACCGATAATATCCAATATCCAATGAATCCCAAGATATAAAATCGTGAAACAAGTCAGAATGGTATAGGCTAAAACTATCTTTCTGTACAACGACCATCTATTATCTTCATCGAATCTCTTTAGGCAAAGCCAAACTGAAAAGGGTACACCAATGTGCAATGAAGGCATACAATTAGTAAATGGGTCAATTCTTCTAAACCAATCAGCTATTTCCGGATTTAATGAATAAGCAAGCGTTTCCATTTCTGGAATATAATCTCCGGTGACTCTAACATTGAAAAACAGGTAAAATGGAACCGCGAAGATGTAAACCCATGCAATAGTCAATGTTACTCTGTCTGAAATCCAACGATCATCGAAATATGCGAAATAAAATACTGAAACATAACATATGAACATAAAACCTGCAACATAGAAATGAGTCAACAAAATTGTCAACCATTCCGCTTCAAAGAATTGTTGAAGGTGCAAAACTAAATCTCCTTCAATCGCATAAAGCCATGGCGTCATATCCAAACCAGTATTTGCCATCAAAATTCTATCAACTTGATCTAATCCATCTTTAGCATTGTAAATCATAAAGAGCATCAGGATATGAATCCAATATCTGCGGAAAAAGTCGACAAAGGTTGTCAATCTTAATTCCATCCATGGTGGCTTAAACACTGGAAGGAGTATTACACCTAGTGCCAAAGCACTAATCATCCAAGTAAGATAGATGCCATCCATGCAATGTCCTCTATGTTTACGGCATAATGATTATACATCAAACCCTCGGATAAATTTTACATGAAAATACGGAATTTACCTACCATACTCCATGGACATAAGGAGTTCCACTGTCGGGGTCCTGATTGTTGGCTATAGCCCAAATTCTTTCAAATCGATAAATTCCACTGGAGCAACCCGTCTTCCATTCGAAAGCCAAAGCATACTTACCAACTGTCTTGACTTTGGGTTTTTCTGGAGATAACGCTTCAATCTGTCTCCTAAGCGATTTACTAGAGTCATCCTCGTTTCTAAGAGGAGAACATTTTGCACAGGGACAATAATACCTAACGTCATCATAAGTTACGGTGAATTCTTCACCAGATTGATATGTTAGCAGCATATTCAAATCTCTTCTTTCAAGTCGAATCAATTCCGGTGGATTGCTGGACATGTAATCACTCAAATAATTTCTAATCCAGAACTTGTAGAATTACCTATTTGATCGAGGATTGAATCAACAACTTTAGAAAAAGCGATCGCTGAATCACCCTCGGGTTCACTGACTATTCGATGAACACCATCGTCACCACCCCTAACAAATCCTGGGTCAAATGGTAATGCTCCCAAGAATGGAACTCCGAATTCCTCAGCAGTAGATTTACCTCCACCTTCCTTGAAAATGTCTAGTATTACACTGAAATTTCCATTTTCATCAGTGGTAGCGTGATGCGATTTGCCACCTGGACCCGAGATTGTAACTTGGGAATTAGATGGACCATTTCCTTTAATGGTATAACCGCTCATATTTTCTACAACTCCAAGAACTGGAACTTTCAATGATTCAGAGAAAGTAATCGATTTTCTACTATCTAAAAGTGCAACATCTTGAGGCGTAGTAACGATTACCATGCCATCAATATCGGGTAATGATTGGGCAACAGTTAGCGGTTCATCTGAGGTCCCGGGTGGAAAGTCAATGATTAGGTAATCCAATTGTCCCCACTCTACATCTCCAATGAATTGTTGAATGGCGCCTAACTTGATAGGCCCTCGCCAAACAACAGGAGTATCTTCATCTTCAAGTAAAAATGCCATTGAAATTACCTTCACGCCAAGATGTCCTTGCGCTGGATGAATTCGGCCTTCCTCAACATGTAATCTTCGACCATCAAGACCCATCATTTTAGGGACATTGGGGCCGGTAATATCAATGTCTAAAATTCCTACAGAATGACCTCTCTGGGCCAGAGATAGTGCCAATCCAGTAGACACAGTAGATTTGCCAACACCGCCTTTACCGGATAAAACCATAATTTTGTGTTTGATGTTACGACCGATTTCTTGCATAGACATTTTTCTCTTCATCTGTGCGTATGCTTGTTCCATTTGTTTCTGTTGTTGCGGAGACGCTTTAGGCTCCACAGGGCCCTTAGAATTAGGGCTATGAACAGATAACGGTGATTCCGCCATGAACTACAAGACAATAGAGCCCTACTTCAAATCATGGTTTGCTAACCAAAACTTCTCAACCAGTGCATGGCATAAAATTGCTACTAACGGCCAGTAAATAATTTGTAATTTCCAACTCATTCCAGAATATGCCCAACCTAAACCGATAGATAACAAAACTGCTACACCACAGGAAAGCCTGTTTACCACAATTCTATTTTTCGAAACATTGCCGGAGTATATTATGATTATTCCAACAAAAAAAGTAATGACGGTGATTGTAATTACAATTAAACGAAACAAGACCTCAAAATCCTTAGCGGCAAAAACGATATGTAGCAAAAACAATGTTAGGTAGAGCAAAAAATATGCCAGACTACCTCTCAGTAATTGTCCGGTCAAAATTTCTCTCATAACCGCCCGACCCAATTGGTCTAGAAAATATTTGAGTAATTGTAGAAATTAATTATATATGGTTGTTAGGTGCTAAATCCATGCGACTCCTCTTTGTTTGTGTCGGTAATTCTTGTCGCTCACAAATGGCAGAGGGGATTGCTCGAAATATGGGTTATAAAGCGGATTCTGCAGGAACACATCCGGCAAAAAAAATCGCGCCAAATGCTGAAATCGTGTTGAATTCAAAAGGCATTTCTACCGATGGAATGAAACCAAAAAGTGTTGATTTATTTTCTCCTGATGATTACGATTTGGTCATTTCGATGGGATGTGGTGTACATTGCCCTGCGATGAGAATCGATCAAGACTGGGAACTTGAAGACCCTGTAGGGCATGAACTTTCAGTCTACGTAAAAACTGCAGCTGAAATTGAAAGAAGACTAAAATCAATTGCAAATTATTCTTCTTCTTGAACGGGAATGTCTCCGATTCCATCTAATTCGATGTGAAGAACGCTTACAGTGCGCTCTCTACCTTCATCAGTAGGTAAAACTTCAGAGCCGCACGTAATACCCTTAATCACCACTTCTTCCGGCAAACCTTGAGCGATGAAACCGCTGCGCCTTCTACATACTTCGGCTACATCAACCGCTCTTCCAATAGTCGCTCCTCTAGCCACGAGTTGCAAATTTCTATCTCCAGCCTCCATAGCCATAACCACCGCACGCACATAAGCATGAAGCGGTTTCTTGCCAACAAAAATAGTTCGTCGTTCCGTCATGTCGATCCCTAATTAGCCATAGTAGCACAGGGGTTAAAGGTTACCATTTGAATGAATATCAATTTGGTGCGAGCGCCGGGACTCGAACCCGGGTTCAGGCGTTGGCAAC